>ENA-OUQS01000538-OUQS01000538.1-human-metagenome-genome-assembly--contig:-NODE-538-length-44655-cov-12.490448_pt1 | contig 44655 bp, 42 predicted proteins | sample MGYA00248463_ERZ548848 | MGnify/ENA primary metagenome ERZ548848 (study PRJEB26491, sample SAMN04978192) | human metagenome | host: Homo sapiens | study: EMG produced TPA metagenomics assembly of the... | reverse complement strand
GGAATCTGTTGTCCTCGTTTCGCTTTGCTGTTTTTTCGCTCATATATGTTCGAGATCCAGTCTGCTCCTGAGTACAATCTGGGTTCCTCGACAGACTGAAAGAAAGCCCGTAAGGGCTTTCTTTTTTTGCGCTTTTTTTGGTGGGAAGGCTGGGGAAAAAAATTTGGGGTGTTGCACGTTTGCGGGCAACTTTCGGGCTGGGCGGGGGCAGGGACAGAACATGAAAGGGAGGTGCTCGGATGGAGCAGGAGACAAGGACCGCGCGGGACGCCGGTGCTCCGGTGAAGATCGGGGCGGAGGCGGTACGGGCCGCGGCGGAGGTGCTGCGGCGCTATCGCGCGGGCAAGCAAAATCTGGACAGGCGCATCATCGACAACGAGCAGTTCTGGAAGCTGCGGCACTGGGAGCAGATGGAGAAGGCAGGCGAGGGCGGCAATCCGGAGGACGTGCGGCCGGCCAGCGGCTGGCTGGTGAACTGCATCCTCAGCAAGCACGCGGACGCCATGGACTGCTATCCGGAGCCGACGGTGCTGCCCCGGGAGCCGGGAGACCGGCAGGAGGCAGAGACGTTGAGCCGTATCCTGCCGGTGCTGCTGAAAAACGACCGGTTCAGGCGGACGTATTCCAAGGCGTGGTGGGACAAGCTGAAGTCCGGGTGCGCCGTGTACGGCGTGTTCTGGGACAACGAAAAGCTGCACGGGCTGGGCGACGTGAGCATTCGCAGCATGGACGTGCTGAACCTGTTTTGGGAGCCGGGGGTCACGGACATACAGGAGTCGGAGCACTTTTTCTGCACGGAGCTGGTGCCCAACAACCATCTGGTGCGGAGATGGCCGGAGCTGGAGGGGAAGCTGGGGCGCGGCGGCGCGCAGGTGAGCCGGTATCTGTTCGACGACAAGGTGGACACGTCGGAGCAGTCGCTGGTGGTGGACTGGTACTACCACACGGAGCGTGAGGGACGGCAGGTGCTGCAGTACTGCAAGTTCGTGGGGGAGAATGTGCTGTATGCCACAGAGAACGACCCGGAGATGGCGGCGCGGGGCTGGTACGACCACGGGAAGTACCCGTTCGTGTTCGACACGCTGTTTCCCGAGGAGGGGACGCCCTGCGGGTACGGGTATGTGGATCTGTGCAAGTCGGCGCAGAAGCAGATCGACCTGATGAACCAGGCTATTCTGAAAAACACGCTGGCGGCGGCGACGCCGCGGTTTTTCATCCGGGCGGACGGCGCGGTGAACGAGAACGAGTATGCCGACTGGACGAGGCCCTTCGTACACACCAACGGAAACCTGGGCGCGGACTCCATCGCACCGATCCGGGTGCCGGCGCTGGACAGCGTGTATGTGGCGGTCTTGCAGAACAAGATCGCGGAGATGAAGGAGACGGCGGGCAACCGGGACGTGATGAGCGGCGGCACCGCCGGCGGCGTGACGGCGGCCACGGCTATTGCGGCTTTGCAGGAGGCGGGCGGCAAGCTGTCGCGGAATATGATCGACGACGGGTATGAGGCGTTTTCACAGGTGGTGACGCTGTGCATTGAGCTGATCCGGCAGTTTTACGACGTGCCGCGGCAGTTCCGGCTGCTGGGCCGGGACGGCGGGGCGTTCGTCGCCTACGGCAACGGGGGCCTGCGGCCCAGGGCGCTGCTGACCGGGGGCTATCGCGTGCCGGAGTTCGACCTGGAGGTGATGGCACAGGACGAGACGCCGTACCAGACCATGGAGTACAACCAGCTGGCCCTGCAGCTGTTCCAGATGGGGTTCTTCCGCAGCGATATGGCGGAGCAGGCGCTGCGGTGCCTGGAGCTGATGCAGTTCCGCAGCAAGGACACGCTGGCGGAGGTCATCCGGCAGGGACAGAAGGAGACGGACCAGAAGGCGTGGCTGACGGAGGCGCTGCGGCGGGCGGTGACGCTGCTGGACAAGAGCCAGGGGACCCATCTGGCGGAGGCGCTGGAACGGGAACTGGAAAAACGGGAGAGCAGCGGCGGAAAGGCGGCGGTGCGCCGGAGCAGCGACGCGGTGACGCGGCAGCGGCAGGCCACGCGGCAGGCGGTACGGCCCAGATGATACGGGCCAGCTGCGGCGGCGCGCACCTTACGGTGCGGGGCCACGCCGGGTACGGGGAGTATGGGAAGGACATCGTATGCGCGGCGGCGTCCGCGCTGGTGTACGCGCTGGCGGGGAGATTGCGGGAGACAGGACGGCTGGAACAGTTCCAAAGCGCGCCGGGATACGCGGAGATCGCGGGGACAGGGGACTGTGCCCGGGAGTTCGCGCTGGTGCGGTGCGGGCTGGGGCTGCTGGCGCGGCAATACCCTGACAGGGTGGAAGTTGGGTCGTGACCTACCACGGGGAGGAGAGTTCGGATGGACGAGCTGGAAAAGATGGCGCAGGAGACTGCGGAGGAGACGGGCGGAATGGCTCCCGACGCCGGGGAGCAGCAGGTACCTGCCGGGGAACAGGGGGTACCCGGCGGGGAAGAGGACTTCGAGACGCTGATACGCGGCCGGTACAAGGGAGAATTCGACGCACGGGTGCGGCGAATACTGGACGGACGGCTGCGGGGACTGCGGCAGGAGAACGAGAGGCTGCGGGAGATGGCGGCCGCGGCGGAGACGGTACGGCAGCAGGAGCAGGAGGCGCAGCTGCAGGCCGCGATGGAATTCGCCGTGGTCCGGGCGCGGCAGCAGATGGCCCAGGCCATCGCCAGCGGCGGAAGCCGCGTGGCGGAGAACGGCGGACGGCGCAGGAGCGTCAGCCGCTGGGACCCGAGGGGGCTCAGCGGGGCGGAGCTGGCGGCGATACGGAAGAGAGTACAGGATGGAGAGAAGATCAGATTTTAGAAAGGGAGAGAAAACATGGAGATGAATTTGCAGATGTTTGCGGAGAACACCCAGACCACGGCGGGCCTGAGCGCGGAGATGAAGACCTACTACGGCATGGAACTGCTGGAGAATGCCAAGCCGCAGCTGGTGCACAACCAGTTCGCGGCCACGAAGGGCCTGCCTGCAGGCGGCGGCAAGACCGTGGAGTGGCGTAAGTTCGGCGCCTTTGACAAGGCGCTGAAGCCCCTGACCGAGGGCGTGACGCCCGACGGCAGCGGTATCTCCGTCAGCTACATCACCAAGGAGCTGGCGCAGTATGGCGACTACACCACCGTGTCGGATATGCTGGACCTGACGGCCATCGACGATGTGGTGCTGGAGATCACTGACCGCCACGGCAGCAACATGGGCCTGACGCTGGACACGGTGACCCGAAACGAGATCCAGCAGGGCAAGCAGGTGATCTACGCGCCCAAGATCGGCAGCAACGGCACCAAGACCGACGTGACCAGCCGCATGACGCTGGACAAGGACTGCCGCATGACCAGCGAGCTGGTGGCCAAGGCGGCGACCCAGCTGAAGAAGATGAACGCGCCTACCTTTGACGGCAAGTATGTGTGCATCATCCACCCCAGCGTGGCCTTTGACCTGCGCCAGGACGAGGCGTGGATCGCCGCCCACCAGTATGCCGGGGCCACGGAGCTTTTCTCCGGCGAGATCGGCGAGCTGCATGGCGTGCGCTTCGTGGAGACCACGGAGGCGAAGATCTATCGCGGTGAGGACCTGGCCGCCGACAGCCGCACGCTGAAGGTGAACGGCAACGTTATGGCCAGCACCGACGTGACCTTCAACGGCGGCACCGTGGCCGCCGGCGCACTGGCGGGCCGCTATGTGGTGCTGGGCGGCACCCGCTGCCAGGTGGTGAGCAACACCGACGCGAAGCTGGTGCTGGACAAGGCCGTCACCGTGGGCGACAAGGAGGTCATCTACCCCGGTGAGGGCGGCAAGCAGGGCTGCGCCGTGTACGGCTGCCTGTTCCTGGGCAAGGGCGCCTATGGCGTGGTGGACCTGAGCGAGGGCACGGAGGTCATCGTGAAGCCCCGCGGCAGCTCCGGCACCGCCGACCCGCTGGACCAGCGCTCCAGCGTGGGCTGGAAGGGCGTACACGCCGCGGCTATCCTGTACGACGAGTACATGGTGCGCGTGGAGTGCGGCAGCAGCTATTCGGACGAGGATAAGGCGAACTGAGGGAGCGTGAAGCAGGGGCGGACGGGTCGTCCGCCCCTGCGGGAAATGCCGCCGTCAGCGCGGCCACGCCGCGCTGACGGGACGTCGAGGCCACCGCCCCCTGCGGAACGCGGGCGGACGGCGGGGCGAGGCCTTACATGAGGAAAGGAGAAGGGCGAGATGAAGGAGAAAATGACAACGGTGCTGCTGCCCAGGGGCAGAAAGCAGGAGGAGAATTTTGTCATCGTGTCCGTCAACGGACGCAGCTGGAAGATCATGCGCGGCGTGGAGGTGCGTGTGCCGGTGTGCGTGGCGGAGGTGCTGGAAAACGCCGCCATGATGGCGGAGGCGGCCCGGCGCTATGTGGACGAGAGAGCGTCCTGAGGTGACGGCCATGGCAAGGACGACGGCAAAACAGGTGCTGGACCGGGTGGACGCGCTGCTGCCCAATGGGTATGCGCGCGCGGAAAAGCTGCGGTGGCTGGCCCAGGCGGAGGGCTTTGTGCGGCGGGAGCTGTGCCGGGAGACGGGGGAACTGCCGGTGCTGACCGAGGAGACGGAGCTGACGGCGGCGCCGCCCTTTGACGAGCTGTACCGGCACTATGTGGAGGCGCAGGTGCACTATGCCAACGGGGAGACGGCGCGGTACAACAGCGCGGCGGGCCTGTGGAACAACGCGTTTCTGACCTATCGGGACTACCGGGCCAGGACGGCGGTGCCGGAGGGCGGCGCGTCGGCGCTGCGGCTGTGCTGAAAGGGGGCGGCGGAGATGTATTTTCCCAAGCTGAAGGCGGCGGCGCAGCAGCGGGCAGGCGTAGAGCAGTTCGGGGGACTGGACCGCCGTCCGGGCAGCGGCGCGGGGAGTCTGGAGCAGATGGAGAACCTGTGGAGCAGCGGGTATCCGGCGCTGGAGACGCGGCCCCTGCGGCGGACGGTGACGCAGCTGGCGAAGCCCAACGGCATGACGGAGAAGGACGGATTGTTCTGGGTGGACGGCACGGCGCTGTATGTGAACGGCGCGAAAACGGGGTTGGTGCTGACGGACAGCCGGAAGCAGCTGGTGAGCATGGGGGCGTATCTGCTGATCTTTCCGGACAAGAAGTACATCAATACCCAGGATCTGACGGACTTCGGAAGCATGGAGAATGTGCGGGCCACCACGGGAGAGGTGACGTTCACCCTGTGCGACGGGACGGGGGAGAGTCTGGGCAGCTACGCGGCGGGCACGGAGGCGCCCCAGGAGCCCCGGACGGGAGATCTGTGGCTGGACACGGAGCGATCGGAGAGCGTGATGCGGCGGTATGACGGCAGCACATGGACGGCGCTGACGGAGGTGTACACAAAGATCGCCGCTGTGGGCGTGGGACTGGGCTTCCACGCCGGGGACGGCGTGACGGTGGCAGGCTGCGGCGCGGCAGAGCTGAACGGCCTGCACATATTGCAGGCGGCGGAGGACGACTGGGTGCTGGTGCCGGCGCTGTGCCGGACGCTGGACAGTCAGACGGCGGCGGTGACGGTGATGCGGCTGATGCCGGAGATGGACTTTGTGGTGGAGCAGGGCAACCGGCTGTGGGGGTGCAAATACGGCATCGTGGACGGTCAGGCGGTGAACGAGATATACGCCTGCGCGCTGGGGGATTTCCGCAACTGGAACAGCTTTGCGGGGCTGAGCACCGACAGCTATGCCGCCGCCAGAGGCTCGGACGGACCCTTTACCGGGGCGGCGGCCTGCATGGGCGGCGTGGTGTTCTTCAAGGAGAGCTGCATGGAGCGCATCTATCCGGCGGCGGGCGGCGGGCACCAGATCGTGACGGTGCCGTGCAGCGGCGTGCGGAAGGGTGCGGAGAGGACCGTGGCCGTGGCGGACGGTGTGGTGTACTATCTGGGGAACGACGGGGTGTACGCCTTTGACGGAAGTATGCCGGTGTGCGTATCCCGGGCGCTGGGCGACAAGCGGTATACCGGCGGCGTGGCCGGCGGGGAAAGCGGCCGGTACTGGCTGTCCGCCGTGGACGCGGCGGGAGAGACGGAGCTGCTGGTGTACGACACGCAGAAGCGGCTGTGGCACCAACAGGACGATACGGCGGCGGTGGCCTTCGCCCGGTGGAACGGGGAGATGACAGTACTGTGCAGCGACGGACGGCTGCTGGATACAAGCGGTACATTGGGGACGGCGGAGACGGGGTTCTCCTGGAGCGCCGAAAGCGGCGACCTGGGACTGTACACGCCGGAGCACAAGTATCTCTCGCGGCTGGAGCTGCGGCTGAAGGCGGCGGCCGGGAGCACAGTGAAGGCGTACGTCTGCTATGACGGGGACAACGTCTGGGAACAGGTGGGCGGTGTATCCGGCGAGGCGGGACAGACCCGCGGCGCGGTGCTGCAGGTGCGGCCCCGGCGGTGCGGGCATCTGCGGCTGAAGCTGGCCGGGGACGGACCGTGCCGGGTGTACAGCGCGGCAGCGGTGTATGAGAAGGGAAGTGACGGGCCATGAGCGTGCTTGCCCTGCCGATGGCACCGGCGGGATCGGTGCAGGAGCAGGTGACGCAGCAGTATGCGTATCTGGTGCAGATGGCCCAGCAGCTCAACCTGGCGCTGGGACAGCTGGAGGCGCTGGGCGGCGGGGCCGGAGAGGCCTCCGCCCGGCGGCAGGCCAACGGGCGCTTGGGCACGGCGGCATCGGAGACGGCGGACGGGCAGTATGAGACGCTGCGGAGCATGATCCTGAAGACGGCGGACCAGGTACAGAAGACCACGGCGGCATTGACGGCGAAGCTGGAGGAGGAATATGTGGCGAGCTCGGACTTCGGCAGCTATGTGGCGAAGCTCAGCGCCCAGCTGGAGGCGGCACCGGAGGCGGTGACGCAGTATTACAGCTTTTTCTCTGATCTGCAGGCCAACGTGGAGAAGGTGGACGCGGCCTTTGCGCACTATAAGCTGGACACGGAGGGGTATATCCGCACGGGTATCGTGTACTACGACGGGGCCGCGCCGGTGTACGGCGTGGCTGTGGGGCAGGACCTGACGTGCAGAGAGGTGGACGGCGAAAAGGTGGTGGAGCAGAACAACTTTCGCGCGGTGTTCACCGCCACGCGGCTGTCCTTCTGGCAGGACGCCACGGAGGTGGCCTATGTGTCCAACAACCGGCTGTACATCACGAACATTACGGTGCTGGGCGGTATCGATGTAGGGCAGTGGAGCATGGAGGCGGCGGAGGGCGGACTGGCCTTCCGGTGGATCGGAGGGTGAGTGTGTGAGCTATACGGCGTTGGACAGCATCCAGTGGGGCGGCGTGCCGAAGATCGGTGTCAGCTTCGGCTATGACAGCCGGCGCAGCGGCAGCGCGATGCAGTACAGGATATATGTGACGGTGGCGCCGCTGACAGGGGCATCGTATTTTGGGTACCCTATCTATCTGTCGGTGACGGTGGACGGCGGAAGTGTGTGCAGCGGGCATACGCTGAAGGCGGCATCGCCCAGCCGGTGGAGCAACGCGATCGAGTACGACAGCGGCTGGGTAACAGCGGCAGGAGCAGTGGGCACCGCGCCGCTGGGGATACGGCTGTACAGCGGCTCCGGGTCTGCCAGAGACGACAGCTACGGCTATGCGCTGCCGGTGGAGCGCGTGGAGGACATTGGAGATTTCTCACTGACGGCGGGGGACGCGGTGATCGGACAGACGGGGACGCTGACGCTGACGCGGCCCGGGTATGGGTATAGCTTTACGTTCAGCTATGTGCTGGGGGCGGCCTCCGGAACGCTGAGCAGCGGCGCGCTGCGGACGGTGAGCAGCAGCGCGGGGCGCGTGGTGTACCAGTGGACGGTGCCGGAGTCGCTGGCCGAGGAGCTGCCGGAGACGACGCACGGCACCGGGACGGTGACGGTGAAGGTGTACAGCGGCGGTACGCCGGTGGGGAGCCTGAGCGCGGCGTTCACGGCGTATGTGCCGGAGACCATGCGGCCCACGGCGGCGCTGACCACGGAGGTGGTAAACGACGGTACGGCAGCGGAGAGCTGGGGGCTGTGTGTGCAGGGCGTCAGCCGGATACGGTATGCGGCGACGGCGGCGGCACAGGGCGGCGCGTCCGTGCGGTCGGTGCAGTTCCGCTTTGCGGGGCAGGAGCTGACCGGCACTGCCGGGACGACGGCGGTCATCGGCATCAGCGGGACGCTGCGGCCCACGGTCACGGTGACGGACAGCCGGGGACGGTCAGTGACCGTGACAGGCGAGGCGGTGACGGTAGCGGCTTATTATCCGCCGGCCATCACGGCGTCTATGGCAGCACGGTGCGCCGCAGACGGCACAGAGAAGGACGACGGGGCGTATCTGAAGGTAAAGTGCGCGGCACAGTGCGCCGATGTGCAGGGGCACAATACGGTGGTCCTGCGGGCGCGCTTCCGGCCCGTGGGTGGCGCGTGGAGCGGCTATGTGACATTGCTGCCAGGGGCAGAGCAGCTGCTGGGCGGCGGGCTGGACAGCGGGACCTCCTATGAGGTGGAGCTGAGCGCGGAGGACACGGTGGGGAACGTGCGGGTGGTGCGGTATACGGCGGCCACCAGCCGGGTGACGCTGCATCTGCGCGCCGGCGGAATGGGCGCGGCCTTCGGCAAATACGCGGAGCAGGAGGCGTTGGAGTGCGTGTGGCCGGCGGTGTTTTATGGGGATGTGGCGGTATCCGGTGCGCTGACGGTGAACGGACAGACAGTGGAGGCGATGCTGTTTCCGGTGGGCAGCGTACGCCTGACAGACAGCCCTGCGGCACCGGAGACACCGGCAGGCGCAGCGTGGGAGAGCGTGGAGACAGGCATCGCCGGCGTGTATGGCTGGCGGCGCACGACATGACGAGGAGGAGAGAGGCATGGCATCGACGTATACGATGGTGGCGTACGGTTCACAGGGCAGCGCGGTGCGGCAGCTGCAGAATGAATTGAACAAGCGGGGGTACAGCCTGGACCAGGATGGTATCTTCGGCAAGAAGACGAGAGCCGCGGTACGGGACTATCAGAAGAAGAACGGACTGACGATGGTGGACGGCATTGCCGGCGACGAGACGTGGGGGAGCCTGCTGTCCGCGCCTACGGCGGCGGAGCAGGCGGCGCAGGCCGCCGCAGCAGCAGAGGCGGCGGCACCCAGGGCGGAGGTCACGGCGGGCACGGCGCGGCGTCTGCAGGAGCTGGAGAGAGGCTATACGCCATCGGACGAGGTGACGGCGGCGCAGGCGTACCGGGACAGCGTGGCGGCGCTGGAGCCGGAGGCGTACCGGTCCCGGTTCGAGGAACGTTTGCAGGCGCTGTATGACCAGATCGCGGGGCGGGAGGCCTTTGACTACGATCCGGAGGAGGATGAGTCGTACCAGCGGTACGCCAGACTGTATGCCGCCCGCGGCGCGGCGGCCATGGAGGACACGCTGGGCAAGGCGGCGGCCCTGACCGGCGGGTATGCCTCCAGCTACGCTCAGAGCGCGGGGCAGCAGGCGTACAACGGCTATTTGCAGGAGCTGGCAGCGCTGGTGCCGGAGCTGCGGCAGGCGGCGCTGGCGGAGTATCAGCAGGAGGGCAAGGCTTTGCAGAACCAGTACAGTATGCTGGACGCGCAGGAGAAGGCGGACTATGACCGCTGGCAGGAGGCGCGTGGCGACTGGCAGAAGCAGCTGGAGGCGGCTCAGGCGGCGTATGAGGACGCGGGCAGCCGGGATCAGAGACTGTATCAGGCGCTGCTGGCACATTTTTCCGACAAAGCGGAGCAGGAGAGGAAACTTTCCGCCTCCGGCGTCCGTCTTACAGATAGTGGAGATACCGGCAGCAGGAGTGAGAGCCTGAGCTCTACGGCGGCGGAGAGCCTGCAGCGGGCCGTGGGGAACTATCTGAAGCGGGGCAACGGCGATCTGGCCCAGGCGCTGGCGGCGCAGTATACGGCCCGCATGACACCGGCGCAGCGGCAGCGGTTCGAGAAGCTGCTGGGCCAGTACGGCATGACGCTGGCATAAGGGGCGGATAGGGGAAAAGTGCTTGCAATCAGGGGCGCTGTATGGTATCATATCAAAGTATATTGCAACGCGGCGGACACGCCGCAGCGGCTCGAGAGGAAGAGAGGAGCCGCGGGAAGGAGCAGCAATGGAGAAGATGAAGAAGCACTTTTTACGCCGAATGGCGCTTGTGATGGCGCTGCTGACGCTGGGCTCTGCCGTGCTGGTGGGCTGCGGCGAGCAGAAGGAACCGGAACCGGACCCCAAGGATGAGGTCATCGTGGAGCCGGAGCCCATCCAGCTGCCGGACGGCGTCAGCTTCGATGAGAAGAAGTACCCGGACGTGTTCGGGTTCATCCAGATTCCCAACGCCACCCAGTGCGCCATCAGCAAGGGCCACTATCTGGCGCAGAGTCCCAAGTCCACTAAGAGCAGCACCGGGTATGACGACGATTACTACCTGCAGCGCGATTTGGACGGCAAGACCAACAAGGCCGGCTCGCTGTACATCCAGGCGTACTACAACAAGTCTGACCTCAGCGACCCCATGACGGTGATCTACGGCCACAACATGGCCAACCGGACCATGTTCGGCGGTTTGCAGAGCTACGGCGAGACGCTGAAGTTCGACGACAACGCCGTGATGTACATCTATCAGCCGGGCCGTCAGCTGACCTATAAGTTCTTCGCATGCATCCCCTATGATACCAGCCACATCCTGTACTACCACGACTTCAAGGACGAGAAGGTGTTTAACGCATTCTTTGAGGCGCTGGGCAAGGCGGCCAGCGATCCTAAGTACAAGAGCGATACCAACCAGAACGCCTTTTACAGTGCCGAGGGCTGCGTGAACGTGGACAAGACCAACCTGCCCAAGGCGGGCGACAAGGTGGTGGTGCTGTCCGTGTGCAAGAACGGCGACGATCATCACCGCTATCTGCTGATGGCAAAGCTGGTGGAGGACTCCTCCGCGCCCATTACCATGACCCGCGGTGAGGCCGAGGCTGCCGGTATCCCGGCGGACCGCATCCAGGACAAGGCAGCGGCAGACGCCGCGGCCGCTGCCGCGAATGTCTCCGCGGTGGAGGATGCTGCCGCCAATAAGACCGACACTGCCAGCAAGACGGATACGGCCAAGACGGAGCACAAGGGCTGAGTCGGACATGAAAAGTAAAAAACTCCCGGACCGTGGCGGTCCGGGAGGTTTTTCGATGCATTTTCAGAGAGCGTTGCCGTCGGTCTGCGTCAGCAGATCGGCCAGGGAGACACTGTCCAGATAGTCGTTGATGATGGTGTCCAGCTTTTCCCACATGGGGAGCGTGGTGCAGTGACCGGCGCGGGGGCAGGTGTTTTCGTCGCCCTCCAGGCAGGTGACGGGGGCCAGAGAACCCTCGGTCAGGCGGAGGATCTGGCCCACGGAATAGTCGGCGGCGGGGCGGTTCAGGCGGTAGCCGCCGCCCTTGCCACGGAGACCGTCCACCAGGCCGGCCTTAGACAGCACGGAAATGATGCTCTCCAGATATTTTTCAGAGATGCCCTGCCGTTCGGCAATGGCGGGCAGGGGGAGATAGGCGGCGCTGTCGTCCTGAGCCAGCTCCAGCATGACCCGGAGGGCGTAACGGCCTTTGGTAGATACGAGCATGGGAAGACCTCCCTTATGTTAGTAAACATAGTATAGCACTATGTTTATGCGATTGCAAGGGGAAAACGCTCACATATAGTGGTACTTATTCCGCTTGAGCACCAGAAAGACGCCGGAGATGATAAAGGCAAAGATCTCGGCGGCGGTGATGGCCCACCAGATACCGTCCACGCCCAGAAGTATGGGCAGGACGACGACGGAGCCGGCTTGGAACACAAGCGTCCGCAGGAAGGAGATGGCAGCGGAGACGGCACCGTTGTTCAGGGCGGTGAAGAAGCCGGAGGCAAAGATGTTGAAGCCTGCCAGTAGGAACGACCAGCAGAACAGCCGGAAGGCATGGGTAGTCAGAGCGTAGAGGCTGGCATCGTAGCCCACAAACAGCCGGGACAAGGGGGCGGCCAGCACACGGGCCAGGACCGTCAGGGTCACGCCGCCGATGGCCATCAGCAGGGCGCTTTTCCGCAGGAGATTTTTCAGCTCACTGTGGTGCTGCGCGCCGTAGTGGAAGCTGACCACCGGCGCGCTGCCGATGGAGTAGCCGATGAAGATGGCTACGAAGATGAACTGGACGTACATCAGCACGCCGTAGGCGGAGACGCCGTCCTCGCCGATCAGGCGCATGAGCTGGAAGTTGTAGAGCATACCTACCAGGGAGGAGGAGATGTTGCTCATCAGCTCGGAGGAGCCGTTGCCGCAGGACTGGAGGATGGGGCGCAGACGCAGTGCGGCGGGCCGCAGGCGCAGCAGGCTGGTGTTGGGCCGCAGGAAGTAGATCAGGGGCAGTACGCCGCCTACACACTGGCTCAGGCCGGTGGCAATGGCCGCGCCGGCCACACCCCAGTTAAAAACGGCGATGAAGAGCGCGTCCAGCACCATGTTGGTGATGCCGGCGGCCACGGTGACCATCAGGCCCAGGCGGGGCTTTTCGGCGGCGATGAAGAAGCTCTGGAACACATTTTGCAGCATGAAGGCGAAGGTGAAGCCGGTGACGATGCGGCCGTAGAGGACGCAGTCGGCCATCATGGCGTCAGACGCGCCCAGCAGACGGGACACGGCGGGCATGGTGAGGATGCCCACGGCGGACAGCACTGCGCCCAACAGCAGTGTGAACAGTACCAGCATGGAGAAGGTGCGGTGGGCTTCGTCCTGCTTGCCCTCGCCCAGCAGCTTGGACACCAGGGCGGTGCCGCCGGTGCCGATCATGAAGCCCATGCCGCCCAGGATCATCACGAAGGGCATGACCAAGTTTACGGCGGCAAAGGGCGTTTTACCCACGAAATTGGAGACGAATAGACCATCCACCACGCCGTAGATGGACGTGAAGACCATCATGCAGATGGAGGGAAGCGTGAAGCGCAGCAGCTTGCCATACGTGAAATGGTCGGAGAGACGGATGGATTGCTTTGCCATGGGGGCCTCCTATCGAAAAAAGTAGCTCCATCGTGAAGATGGAGCTAAATCATCCCACCAAACGGTGGAGTTTGAACTTGGTGACCCGTACCGGATTCGAACCGATGTTAAAGGCGTGAGAGGCCTCTGTCTTAACCACTTGACCAACGGGCCGCATTTTTTCTTCTATTTCATCGGCCAAAGCCGCTGAAATCATGGTACACCTTCAGGGACTCGAACCCTGGACACCCTGATTAAGAGTCAGGTGCTCTACCAACTGAGCTAAAGGTGCATATCCTGTTAACGGTGTTATTATAGTCGATGTGCGCCGATATTGCAAGCTTTTTTTGCGAAAAGAACAGGATTTCTTTGAAATCAGGGAGAGAGCCGGAAAAGCGGGGGCTTTTCCGGCTCTCTGAGGGAAAGGAAAGAAGAAATATCAGTTTTTCCACTCCACATACAGCTCGCGGACGCCGTTGGCATCGGCGGGCTTTGCGGCGGGAGCGGCAGGAGCGGGCGCGGCCTTGGGCGCGTCGCGCTTTTCGATGAACTTGGGCGCCACCTGGGGGAACAGCGCCAGGCTCAGCACGTCCTCGTCGGACTTGGCCAGACTCTTGAACTCCTCGCGGTACTTCTCCAGCTCCGGCTCCAGCAAATCGGCGGGACGACAGGTGATGACATCCTCAGGGGCGATGCCCGCCTTGGTGCGGACCTCCTCGTTGACCTCGCCGGGCAGCTTGCCGTATTCACCCTTGAGCATGGCGCGGGACTCCTTGGGGAACGTCTTGTAGCGCTCGCCCATGATGACGTTCATCACGGCCTGGGTGCCCACGATCTGGGAGGAGGGCGTTACCAGCGGGGGATAGCCGAAGTCCTTGCGGACGCGGGGGATCTCTGCCAGCACGTCGTAATATTTGTCCTCTTTGCCAGCCTGCTTCAGCTGGGAGATCAGGTTGGAGAGCATGCCGCCGGGCACCTGATACAGCAGGGTGTTGGTGTCCACGCGGAGGACCTTGGGGTCCAGGATACCGGCATCCTGCAGCCGCTGGGCGACCTTGCGGAAGTGGACGGCGGCGTCGGACATCTTTTCCAGGCTCAGGCCGGTGTCACGGACGGTGCCCTGCAGTGTAGCCACCAGGGACTCGGTGGCGGGCTGGCTGGTGCCGTTGGCCATGGGGCTCAGCGCGGTGTCCACAATGTCCACACCGGCATAGGCCGCCATCAGCAGCGTCATGTCGCCGGTGCCGGAGGTGTTGTGGGTGTGCAGGTGGATGGGAACGCTGACCGTTTCCTTCAGCGCCTTGACCAGAGAGTAGGCCTCCATGGGCAGCAGCAGGTTGGCCATGTCCTTGATGCAGATGGCATCCGCGCCCATGCCCTCCAGCTCCTTGGCCAGCTTGACGAAGTAGGCCTCGTTGTGGATGGGAGAGATGGTATAGCTGAGGGTGGCCTCCACCTGTCCGCCGTATTTCTTGGTGGACTTGATGGCCTGCTCCAGGTTGCGCACGTCGTTCAGCGCGTCGAAAATGCGGATGATGTCGATGCCGTTTTCGATGGACTTGGCGCAGAAGGCGTCCACCACATCGTCGGCATAGTGCTTGTAGCCCAGAATATTCTGGCCACGGAAGAGCATTTGCAGCTTCGTGTTCTTCACATGCTTGCGGATGGTACGCAGGCGCTCCCACGGATCCTCGTTCAAAAAGCGCATACAGGCGTCGAAGGTGGCGCCGCCCCAGCACTCCAGAGAGTAGTAGCCGATGGCGTCCAGCTGCTCCAGTGCGGGCAGCATATCCTCGATGGTCATGCGGGTGGCCGCCTGGGACTGGTGGGCATCGCGGAGGATGGTATCGGTGATGAGCAGGGGCTTATTAGACAGAAATTCCATAGTTACCTCCTATTAACCGAACAGGGAGATCAGCACGCCCGCGGCGATGGCCGAGCCGATGACGCCGGCCACGTTGGGGCCCATGGCGTGCATCAGCAGGAAGTTGCCGGGGTTTTCCGCCTGGCCGACCTTCTGGCTGACACGGGCGGCCATAGGTACGGCGGACACACCGGCAGAGCCGATGAGGGGATTGATCTTCTCCTTGAGGAACAGGTTCATGAACTTGGCCAGCAGGACGCCGCCGGCGGTGCCGAAGCCGAAGGCCACCACGCCCATGCCCATGATAGCCAGCGTCTTGGGGCTGAGGAAGGTAGCGCCGGTAGCGGTGGCGCCTACGCTGATACCCAGGAAGATCGTGACGATGTTCATCAGCTCGTTCTGCATGGTCTTGCTGAGGCGGTCCAGCACACCGCACTCCTTGGCCAGGTTGCCCAGCATCAGGCAGGCGATCAGCGGCGCGGCGGAGGGGACCAGCAGGGCCACGAACACGGTGACGACGATGGGGAAGAAGATCTTTTCCTTCTTGCTGACCTCACGCAGGGGCTTCATGACGATCTGGCGCTCTTCCTTGGTGGTCAGCGCCTTCATGATGGGCGGCTGGATAACGGGCACCAGTGCCATGTAGGAATAGGCGGACACGGCGATGGGGCCCAGCAGGGCGGGCGCCAGCATGGCGGTGACGAAGATGGCTGTGGGGCCGTCCGCGCCGGCGATGATGCCCACGGAGGACGCCTCGGCGCCGGTGAAGCCCAGCAGACGGCAGCCCAGATACGTCAGGAAGATGCCCAGCTGGGCGGCTGCGCCCAGCAGCAGGCTCTTGGGGTTGGCGATCAGGGGGCCGAAGTCGGTCATGGCGCCCACGCCCATGAAAATAAGGCAGGGATAGATGCCCAGCTTGATACCCAGGTACAGCACATCGATCAGACCGACGCTGACAGTGACATTACTGAGGGTAATGCCATAGGAGGCGAGGTACTGCTCGGCAGTTACCAGGGCGTCCAGCTGGTTGGACAGCGTGCCCACGGCCTCGGAACCGCTGGCGGCAAGCTGTGCCATCAGGTTATCGAGCACACCGGGGTCGAACGTACTCTGCGCCGCCGTCATCAGGGAGTCGGCGTAAGGCTGGAGCATATCGGCAGATACGCCGTTTGCCAGCATTTCCGAGAGGAACTGTGCCGTGATGGGCTCGCCGCCGAACAGGTCCCAGTGGACGTGACCGCCGGCGAACAGGATCTCGTGGAACATCTCCGCGCCGGGCAGGTTCGTCACCAGCATACCGAATGCGATGGGTACCAGCAGCAGCGGTTCAAACTTCTTGACGATACCCAGAAACAGCAGCACAACGGCAATGACCAGCATAATGGCACTCTTCCAGTTGTCGCCCTGGAAAAACTGGTAAAAGCCGGTGCTTACAAAGAAATTGGCAATAGCTTCCATGTGCAGTCCTCCGGCGTCAGCCGATGGTGCACAGCAGCGCGCCGGACTCCACGGCGGCGCCCTTGGTCACAGACACGGAGGTAACGGTGCCGTCGCAGGGAGCCATGATCTCGTTCTCCATCTTCATGGCCTCCAGGATCATCAGCACGTCGCCCTTCTTGACGGCGCTGCCGTTGGACACGTTCACCGCCAGAATGTTGCCGGGCATGGGAGCGCAGACCTTTTCGCCGCCGGCAGGGGCTGCGGCGGGGGCGGGAGCAGCCGCAGGGGCGGCCACGGAGGCAGCGGGAGCTGCGCCGGTGATCTCCTCCAGCTCGACTTCATACACGGTACCGTTGACATTGACTCTGTACTTTTTCATGGTGAAATCCTCCTCACACATTACACTTTCTTCATGGATACGATACGGATGGCGGAGACATCGGTCCCCATGTCCTCGGCGATGGCAGCGGCTACGGCGGCCATCATCGCGGGGGTGACGGCGCCAGGTGCGGGCATGGCGGCGGGAGCCGCCGGCATCTGGGGCACGGTCTTGGGCGCGGAGGTGCGGGCGCATACCCAGCTCATCAGTGTGACCAGCAGTATGATGCACAGCAGCCCGGCAAACACCGTTCCCAGACCCATCAGCACGACGAACAGGTTGGAATATTCAGGCATGGTTTGGATCTCCTCCCATACTAATATAGATTACCCACATTGTACCAAACATTTGGTAGTAATGCAATCCGAAAACGGCGAAAACTACAAAATTGTGAGAAGTCCTAAAAAATTTTTTGGTTCATTGACGGAATACACAAACCACAGGGAAATGACCTTTCCTTGGAAGAAAATACTTTCCATCCGCTATTGTCTGTGCTATACTGTGTTTCTATTCCGAAAGCAGGGGAGGCGCGGCTATGCGGTACGAAAATGTGGTGCAGGGCCGCTTTCTCTCGCGCCCCAATCGCTTCATTGCGCTGGTGGAGCTGGACGGCGCCGAGACGGTCTGCCATGTGAAGAACACCGGACGCTGTCGTGAACTGCTGGTGCCGGGGGCTGAGGTGTATCTGGTGCCGGGTGTCACGCCGGGGCGTAGGACACCCTACGATCTTGTCGCGGTGAATAAGGGCGGCAGGTTGATCAATATGGACGCCCAGGCACCGAACCGGGCGTTTGCGGAGTTTGCACGGACCTTCGACCCGCAGGCCGAGAGCATCCGGCCGGAGTTTCGCTTTGGCGAGTCGCGGCTTGATTTCTGCTTGACACGGCCCGACGGGCTGCACCTGGTGGAGGTCAAGGGGGTCACGCTGGAGCAGGGCGGCCACGCCCGCTTCCCGGATGCACCTACGGAGCGGGGCGTGAAGCACGTGCATGAATTGATACGCGCTGTGGAGCAGGGCTGCCGGGCTACGGCCTTCTTCGTCATCCAGATGGCGGAGGTCGTTGATTTTGCGCCCAACGATGATACACATCCCGCATTCGGCGCGGCCCTGCGGCAGGCGTGCGAGGCGGGGGTCAGCATTGCCGCTTACAGCTGCCGTGTTGCGCCGGACGCCATGTATATCGATCACCCTGTGCCGGTGGTTTTGTGAGGAGAGTGTCCGTATGACTTTGCTGGAGATATTCCTGATCGGCATCGGTTTGAGTATGGATGCCTTTGCCGTGGCGATATGCAAGGGACTGGCCATGCCGGACAAGGTGCATAAGAGGAGCGCGTTTCTCATCGCCCTGTATTTCGGCGTGTTTCAGGCGGTCATGCCGACGCTGGGCTGGCTGCTGGGCTCACAGTTTGCCCATTATGTGACGCGGTTCGCGCCCTGGATCGCCTTCGTGCTTCTGGCATGGATCGGCGGGAACATGATTCGGGAGAGCCGCGCTGAGGAAGAGGAGGACGAGCAGCCCTCCGACGGGCAGGTGAAGCACAAAGAGCTGCTGGTGCTGGCCGTGGCCACCAGCATTGACGCCCTGGCCGTGGGCGTCACGTTTTCCATGGTGGAGCTGTCCGTGTCCATCTGGCTGGCCGTCTGTCTTATCGGCTGCACCACGTTCCTGATATCCCTGGGCGGTGTGTATGTGGGCAATGTGTTCGGCGCAAAGTACAAGAATAAGGCTGAATTCGTGGGAGGCACTATCCTGATCCTGATAGGTGTGAAGATCATTCTGGAGCATTTTGGCGTGCTGTAAAAAGATTCCCCGGCGATGTATATCGCCGGGGAATCTTTTTACAGATGTGCGAGCAGATCCATAGTAATGCGGGCGGTGATGCCCCACAGGTGGTAAGGCAGGCCGTGATACACCGGGACCTCCAGCCGCCAGGGACGCCAGGGGTAGTCCGCAGGGACGCCGGCGTCCGCATAGGGGAAATCCGGGGCCTCCACTGGCTGCCGGTACAGGTAGACCTCCGGCGGATGCGCCTTCAGTTTCCGCAGGGGCAGCAGGAAGGTGCCGGCTACCTCCTCCGGCGCGGGGCGCATGGCTGCCAGTGCCGCAGGGTCCACCTCACCCAGCACGGGCCGCAGCAGACTGCCCGCACGGATGTGGATGAAGTCCATTTCGCCGATCACGGTCACGGCGCTTTCCGGAATACCCAGTTCTTCCCGGGTCTCCCGCAGGGCGCACTGGATGGCCGTTTCCCCGGCCTCGCGTTTGCCGCCGGGGAAGCACACCTCACCCGGCTGCCGGACGTTGGCGGAGCGTATCTCGTACAGCAGGCAGTATTCGCCGTCCTGACGGACCAGGGGGACCAGCACGGCGGAGCCGCCTCTCTCGCCCATCAGCGTGGGCGTATGCGCCGCGTAGTAGCCGCGCAGGGGGGAAATATCCATGATCGGGCCTCCTCTCGGTCAAAAGCGGTGCTTGTCCGCATTGTTTTTATCGATGTGTGGTTGTATCGCAGAGCGGCCTGCGAAAAAAGACGTCCCCGCCTTGCGGCGGGGACGCGTAATGCGCGGTAGATCCTCAGCAGCTGCACCCGCAGCCGCCGTTATTGCCGCCGCAGCCGCAGCCATTGCCGCAGCCGTTGCCGCAGAACAGGAACAGCAGGATGATGGCGATGATGATCCAGCAGCAGCTGCTGCCGCCAAAGCAGGAATTCTGATTACACATACCGTAACCTCCTATGAAAATTTGACCGCCACATCGGTCTCATTCTCATAGTATGCCGGCTGCGGTAAAGTGTGCGCCTCAGAGCTGCGAGATGCGATAGCTGAGCGTCAGCAGGGTGTCCACAAAGTGGATGTCCTCGAAGAAAACGCCGTCCTCCTTGGTGGAGAGCTCCACATTGGTAAAATTCCAGAAGCCGCGCACACCCAGACCGATCAAACGGTCCGCCAGCGGCTGGGCTACATTCTGCGGGACGGTCAGGACCGCCACGTTGGGGTGATAGTTGGCGACATATTCCTCCAGCTCATCCATCGAGTGGACCGAGACACCGCGGATCTCCGTGCCGATCAGCGCGGGGGAGACATCAAAAGCGGAGTCGATCCGGAAACCGACCTTATCAAAATCAAAATTTTGCAGCAGGGCGTGACCCAGATGGCCCACACCGATCACAATGATGCGGTGGCCGCTGTCTATACCCAGGATGTGGCCGATCTCCGCACGCAGCTCGGCCACATTGTAGCCGTAGCCCTGCTGGCCGAACTCACCGAAGCAGCTCAGGTCCTGCCGGATCTGGGAGGCGGTGATGTCCATCTTGGCGCCCAGAGAGTTGGAGCTGATACGCACCACGCCTTTGTTGTACAGATCGTCCAGATACCGATAGTACCGGGGAAGACGATGAATGACAGCATCGGAGATTTTTTGCTTCTTCATAGAAAAACCTTCTTTTGTGTGGAATGCGGCGCACAGCGCTCGATGTATTGTGGTTATTCTACAACAAGTCTGCCAAGTTGTCAACTTTTTTAACAAAGTCGGAAGAAAAAATTTTCTTTACTTTGTGCCGGGAAGGTGGTATAGTAATGGGGCTGTAAGTTGATAAAACAGAATATGATATGCGCCCGTAGCTCAGATGGATAGAGCGTTAGACTCCGACATTTCTGGTCGTTCCAGTTGAGATGCAGCGCAAAGCCTTGTGGTCACTGGGATTGCGGCTGGAAAGCGAAAAGAAATCGCCACCGTTGACTACTATTTGACTACTGTTTCCCCGCAACAGCAATTTCCCCTGCAAGTGAATATGCGCCCGTAGCTCAGTTGGATAGAGTGTCAGACTCCGACTCTGAAGGTCGCTGGTTCGAATCCAGTCGGGCGTACCAACAAAAGGCACTTGCTTTTGCAAGTGCCTTTTGTTTTCATTTAGGCAAAGGAGGTATTGGCATGGCGCTCGAGAATAAACTGGGACTCACATCCTCTGCCGACCTTGCCCGCGAGGAAGAGCGGATCAGCAAAAAGAAGGCCGTTGCGCTGTTTGAGGCGGGCCTGCTGGATCAGCTGGAGGCGGGGACTTTTTCCTCTCTGCAATTCATCCATAAGTACCTCTTTGAGGACATCTACGACTTTGCCGGCGAGCTCCGTACCGTCAACATTGCCAAGGGCAATTTCCGTTTTGCTCCGGTGATGTATTTGGAAGCGGCCCTCTCCAATATTGAAAAGATGCCGCAGTCCACGTTCGATGAGATCATCGAGAAATATGTGGAGATGAACATTGCCCACCCCTTCCGTGAGGGCAACGGGCGCAGCACCCGCATCTGGCTGGATCATCTGCTGAAAGCCCAGCTGCACCAGGTGGTCGACTGGAGCCGCGTGGATAAAGAGGATTATCTGCTGGCGATGGAACGCAGTCCGATCCGGGATACGGAGATCAAGCACATTCTGAAGAATGCGCTTACGGACGAGGTCGACAGCCGGGACGTCTATATGAAGGGCATCGACCACAGCTACTACTATGAGGGCTATACGGCCTTCAAGGCTGAGGAACTGTGAATATCTTTCGTTACAGCAAAAAAAGAGGCAGGAGCCGATTCGGCTCCTGCCTCTTGATCATTTCGGGTAATTTCAAATCTCCAACCCCTCCTGCAGCACCTGGCTGGCCGCTTTTTTGTTCTTGTCAAACGCGTGGGTGTAGATGTCCAGCGTGGTGGACGGCTGACTGTGACCAAGCAGGCCCGCTACCGTGGCCACGTCAGCGCCGCCGGCAATCAGCAGGCTGGCGTTGGTGTGACGAAGGGAGTGGACATTCAGGGCAGTCGGCAGGCCGTGCTTTTTCAGGATCAGCTTGAACCGCCAGGTGAAGGTGGAGGGCGTCATGGGGAGCCGATATCCATGGCGACGGAAGACATAGTCCGCATCCTCTAATTCCCGTCCATCATACGTCTCCGTCTCCCAGGCACACTCCCGCTGGTATTCTTTCAGCAGGGACTCCATCTCCAGAGAGAAGTACACGTATCGGTCTCCGGCCACAGTCTTTGTCTCCTTGACGATGATGTCTTCGCCGGTGACCTTCACCACATTCCGCTGGATGTGGATGGACCGCTCCTGCCAGTTGATATCGCCCCACTGCAGGCCGCAGCACTCGCCCCGGCGCATCCCGGTGGCGATGATGAGCTTGAAGTAGGTCTCGTACTTGAGGCTCTCCTTCTCCAGCGCGGCAATGAGACGCTGGGTGGTGGCCTCGTCGGCAATCACCTTCTCTTTCTTTTTCCCGGCATAGCGGTATGTCCGCCAGGCTGGGTTATGATCCAGAAAGCCGCCCTCCATGGCGGCGGAGAGGATTGTACACAGCGTTGCGTGTACGCCCTCCACAGTATGCTCGGAGAGCGGCCTTCCAGTTTCAAGGCTGATGACTTTTCGTAGTTCTGCGTAGAAGTTACGGAAGTGTTCAGGGCGGAGTTCTGTCAGTTTATAGTGCCCCAGGACCGGCAGGAAACGGTCGATGTCCTGCCGGTCCCGGGCCAGGGTGGACTTGGCCAGCTTGCTGGGAGCGATTTCCCGGAGCCACAGCTCCGTGTACTTCGCCAGCGTGATGGAGCGGTCCACCTCCTGCGGCAGGCCCTTGCACTCCCGCTCGAACAGGACGGCCTGTTCCTTCAACCACTTTTCCTTTTGTTTTGGAGTCACGCCCTCCGGCGGATGAACGGTTTTCTGCTTGGGCTTGATACGATTTCCCTCGTAGTCATAGCCCATGGAGACTACCAGCAGATAGCTGCTGCCCCGTTTTCGGATACTTGCCATGTTGTGTTGACCTCACTTTCCTTGGCCTCACTCCAGTTGAGGCCGGTTTTGCAAACACAACATACCGCATGAGCGGTAGCAAAGCTATTGAAACTTTTGGAAAAGAAGATTTTCTGCGAAAGCAACAATCAGGCGCTGCGGGATTTGGCGGGAAACGCGGCAGCCAGATTGAAAAGAGCTTCGCCCTCCGGCCGGAGCATAGAACGCATGGCTCCGGCGGCCTGCTCTTTCTGCTCCTGCTGGGGGTGGCAGTAGGTGCGCTCCAGGAAACCCGTGTCCGCATGGCCCACCAGTTCCGCCACCGTCTGCTTGTCCACGCCGGAGTGGAGCAGGGAGGTCACATAGTAGTGCCGCAGGGTATGGAGATGATATTCCTTCGGCAATCCAATGGACGCATAGATCTTCCGCAGGCGCTTGGTAAACGTGTCCGGGTGAATGAGCTGCCCGTATTCGTTCGTGAACAGATAGGGAGACATCTTCCGGCGTGCCTGCCGGGCTTCCAGCTGCTTCCGCTGGCGGTAGCTCAGGAAGATCCCTCGGATGTCAGAGGAGAGAACGATCTCACGGCTGCGGCCATTTTTGGTTGGCCCCTCCACGACTCCCTTCCCAGGGACGATGCTGCGGGAGCGGCTGATGGTGAGAAGCAGGCCGTCTCCGCTGTACTTGAAATCCTCCCATTTGAGAGCGCACAGCTCGCCACGCCGGCAGCCGGTGCACATGGAGAGGAGATAGAACATCCGGTAGTGCCGCGGCTCCTTTGCCAGGACATCCAGCAGCTTCTGGATCTCCGCAGGGGAGGGAATGTACTGCGTGGTGCGGTGCGTCATCGGCAGATCGATCATCCGGGCCGGGTTCTTCTGGATGATCTCGTTCCGCTTGGCGTCGGTGAGGACGGCGGAGACCACAGTCAGGTACTTCTGCACCGTGGCCTCCCCGATGGGCTTGCCCCGGTACGTCCGTTTCCGCAGTTCCGCCAACATATTTTCCAGCGCGATGGGCCGCAGGCGGCTGATGGGGATGGCCCCGATGAAGGGATACACCCTCTCCAGCATCCGGCGGTAGCTCTCCAGCGTGCCGGGGGCATACCGGACCTGCCGGGCCAGCCACCGTTCCGCGTACTCCTGAAAGGCCATATTCCCGTCCTCGGCGTAGCCAGTCTTGAACTGCCGTTCCAGTTCCTCCGCCTCATGGGCCACATACTGCCGGATGCTCCGTTTGGGAATGCTCTCCGGCACTCGAATGGTCTTGGCCCTGCAGATCTTCTTCCCGTCGGGGCGGTAGCCGTTGCTGACGGTGATCTTGAATCTGCGGCCGCTGAGTTGCTTGATACTTGCCATGTATTCAATATCCTTTCAGAGTCAAATCGATTTCGTTCTCATGATCGTCCGGCTTGTGGCCGAGGGCGATCTTCTTCGCACGCTCCCGCCGAAGCGTTTTCCGGTCAGCATGCTGGTGCGTGGTAGTGGCGTCCCTCACGGGAGCATCGTCTGGGCTGCGCTCCACAGCTTTTCCCAGCTGGACCAGACCGCCCACAGCACGCCCCCAATCAGGGGCAGACTCATCAGCCCCAGCAGCAGACTGCTCCAAGAGATGTACGGCAGGTGTAGTTTGGGAAGTCTGATCCTGGGCAGAGAGAAGCGCCGCTCTCTCTTCTTCCCAGCCTGTTTCAGCTCCGCCCGTATTTGGGCCACATCCCGCGCCAGCGCCTCCAGCTGGGCCTGGGTGGAGAGCTGCCCCACCTGCCGGCTCAACGCCCGAAGCAGGGCCTCCTGTGGGCCGACGCTGGCCTCCAGGCGCTCCAGCCGGTCGCTGTTCGTTTTTTCCAGCCGGTACAGGGCAGTGAGCGCCGCCGGCAGATCGTCCCAGTTCTGCCCCGTGGGGGCATCCGGCGGCGCGGCCGGTACGGACGGGGCCGGCGGCTGGTTCAGACGTTTCAGTTCCTCTGTAGATAATCTCTGCCCGGATCCCGAATTCACACTCCATGACCTCCTTGGTGTACTTTTCCTCGTGGAGCCGGTCGTCCCGGCACTTCATGCCCTCCGGCGTGGTATAGGTGATGTTCTTCCGGCTGTCCGTCCACCGCACCTGATACCCCTCGCTCTCCATCAGGGAGATGAATTCCTCGCGGGTTTCGGCGTACCGCATGCACTGGTCGATGGCGTTCATCAGCCGGAACTTCCAGCTCTGCCCCTTGGCGGCGGAGCGGTATTCGCGGGTTCCCATGCCCTGGGCCTGTTTTTTTTTCTGCTGTGGTAGGACAGAGAACCCATGCTCCAGACATAGCTCGTCCGACAGCTGCCGCAGGCTGCGAAGGGTATTGGGACCCTGCCGGAGCATTTTGCCGCTCTCCCAGCACACCGCATTGACGATGAAGTGGGAGTGGATATGCTCGGCGTCCAGGTGGGTGGCGATCAGCACCTCGCTGTCCGGCCAGGCCCTTGCCGCGAACTCTTTCGCCAGTTGGTGGGCCTGTTCCCCGGTGATCACCTCGTCCGGAGAAAAGGACTGGACGTAGTGGTAGAACCAGACGGGGCTGTCCTTGCGGTACACATCCCGTGTGGCCTGGAACTCCCGGCCGGCCAGCTGGGGCGTGCAGTTCTGACCGCTGACCAGCTGACGGCTATCCATATCCCGGATCTTCTCTTCCTGGGAGACGTATCGTGTCACGCCGCTCAGCGCACCGGCGGACTGCTTTTTGTACTTGATGAAGTTGACGGTAGCCATCAGCGGTGCTCCTGTTCGGTCAGCTCCCGGAGCTGATGGTAGATCCGCCCCAAGGCCTCCATGGTCTCGCCCAGGCGCGCCTCCCGGATCTTCCCCATGTTCGCCAGTACCACCAGCTGGTTGATGTTGCGGCCGATGCCCTTGAGCTCATGAGTGAACTCTTTTAGCCCGTCGATCACCACCACGCGGTGCCGCAGGGCGGCGGCGCGGACGTAGGCGCCCGTGGACATGTGGGCCGCCTCCGCCTTGGCCTGGATGGTCTCATATTGCTCCGGTGTCACCCGGAGCGTGATCCGTTTTTCTTTCTTCTGTTTCATTCGCACCTCTCGCTTCCTCGTCTCACCAAACGAGAGCCCAGCGGAGCGGGTCTCGTTTGGAAAGGAGACAGTGTGTAATGAATGAGTTTTCGGCTTTAGCCGGAAACGAATGATATGGAACTACTGTCGACGTGGGTCCGGGCTTCCGCCCGGAATACGCCGGTTTTCCGGCGGCGCCAAGACCGACAAAGTCGGACAGGCGCTCTGCTTGCCCTCTCTAAAGAGAGGAATCTCCGCTATCAGACCCTTCCACATTACCCTTGGCCGGCTGGTCAACAGGGTCGATAGTGCCGATTTCTTTGGGGGCCGCGGTATCGTCACTATCGGCACTACTGAGCTGGATGATCCGTTTTCCGTTGCTGCGGCGAATGGTGGCTGTGATGCCAAATTTTCTTAGAGCATCAACGCTTTGCAGGATCAGGCGAGCTACCTTTTTCGGCGTGATGCCCTCCTGACCATCAGGGTCGATTTTTTGAGACAGCTCCGTGGGAGTGCCGATAAATTCTCTCTGATCTTTCAAAAGGACAGAGAGAAGAACCACGATGCGGTCTTCCAACAGCTCCGGCTGTGTCCTGCTGTCGGAGAGCAGCTCCCACACATTGTCAGCATTTCGCTCCAGTTCCAGCTCCCGGTATTCGATGTCCCTGCCGATGCAGGTGAGCTTTGCCCGACCGCTGCCCCGCCGTTCCTCCACCAAAGTGAAACTGGAATCTACCGCCCCGCTGATGGCGGTGGTGCCGGAGATCCGGTGGAATACGTCCTCTGCTTTTTCTTTCCGCAGGTGATGAATCAGCAGAATGGCGATGCCGTGCTTGTCCGCCAGACGTTTCAGAACGGACAGGTCCCGGTAGTCGTTGGCGTAGGTGGCATCGTGGATAGGCCTGATCATCTGCAATGTGTCGATGATGACCAGCACAGTATCGGGGTGTTCGGTGAGGAATGCGCTCACCTGATCCTCCAGCCCCTGCCCGATGGGAGCGCACTCTGTGCAAAAGTGGACGCTGGGCGGAGCCTCCTCCGTGATCTCGAACAGCCGGTTTTGGATGCGGAGGACAGAGTCCTCCAGGCAGAGATAGAGGGTGGTGCCCTGCCGGGTGTTCATTCCCCAGATGGGTTCTCCCTTGGCTACGGTCACTGCCAGCCAGAGGGCCAGCCAGGATTTCCCCACCTTTGGGGAGCCTGCCAGGATGTGCAGACCTTTGGAGAGCAGTTCGTTTACCACGAAGTCCGGCGGGTGCAGCGGCTGGCTCATCAGGGTCTCGCCATCCACGGTGCGGAGCTGTGAGATGTTGGGTTTCATGTTGTAGACCTCCTTGCTTCGAATATGAAAAAAGCGCCCACAGCTGTGAGCGTTCTGAAGAGAAGGGAGTTTCCTTCTACTTGATTATTCTTCGGATTCTGATAAAATGTGAGTATCGCAAGACAGCATGAAAACGGATATGGGACAGGAGGCCGAGGCCATGCCGCTGGGGGTTGAGCAGAACAATCATCTCTTGAGTCTGACACTGGATGTCTGGCAGGATCAGATCTTCTTTAACGATTCCGCATTTCCCGCTGGGTACTTTGCTGCCAACATCCTGAATGTCAGCGACGAGACGATGCGGGAGCTCCTTACACATGGCGGGGAGATCAGCTTTCAGGTGGAGGCGCTGGCCAACGCCGGACGAGAGGCGTTCATCAAACTGCTGCCGGAGACACGTATCTCCATGGAGAAGGTGCTGGATGCCCTATGGACGTGTCCGCCGTACAGTTTGTTGGACAAGGGGAAGGATTTCCAGGCACTGGACGTCCTGTTCGATCCCGGACTTGTCGACGAGCTGCTGAAGACGGAGTCCCCGATCCGGCAGTTCTTCTTCCGCTATTTGACCGCAGGGTTCAGTATTCCGCTGGGGATCTTTCATTTTGCAGCCGCCGGATGGTATTTTGAAGCGGGTTTCCTGCACCGCCTCAAAAAGAGGACGGAGACGTATTTTGCGATCGCCACCCACGACTGCTTCACCAGTGAAGACTTCTGGACACATATGCAGCAGCTGCCCATGGCGGATATCGAGGCATTCACCATCTTCCCGAAGATCGCATCCTCCTATGTGTTTGCTCAAAGCCCCAGGAACGAAGAAGAGATGGTATTCGTGCAGCGGATCAACTTTCCCACGCCGATGCAGTTTTACTGCTTTGATCTGTTGAACGGGATGCATCACGTCCACGCACCAAGCCTGTGCCAGAACTGCGGACGGTATTTCCTGACGACCAATGGACATCAGCCTAAGTACTGCGACGGCATGGCACCACAGGACAGCCGTCTGACCTGCCGGCAGTACGGAGCCATGCAGCATCAGAAGGAGCGGAACAAGCAGCACCCAGTCTACCGCATCTTCAGCACCCGGACCAATACCATCCGCAAGCACCACCAGCGAGGTAAGATCTCCGACGAGTTGCGGCAGGCCGCCCTGAAGCTGGCGGAGGAGTACCGGGACAAGGCCCTTCTGGACAACGGCTATGCATCCCACAGCTACGCCCAGGACATGGAGCAGGAACATCTCTATGCAGAGGCGCGGAAGCGGCTGAAATGAAAAAGGGGGCGGTCTCTATGAGAACACAGAAAAACGCTGCTGTTGGGGACCGCCCTACAAATGAGGAGCTGGTCCAAAGACTACAGGAAGGAGACACCTCTGCGGCAGAGGAGTTGCTCCGCCAGAACAGCGGTTATCTCACTGTGTTGGCAAAGCAGTATGACAGGACGGTGCGAGGTCCCTCCCAGGAAGAGGACCTGAAGCAGGAAGGCGCAATGGCGCTTCTGAAGGCTGCGGAACAGTTCGACCCCACACTGGGAAATCGTTTTTTGACGTATGCCACGCCTGTCATCCAGGCGGCGATGCGGGACTGCGCCGCTCGAAGCGCCCTGCCGCTGACGGTCCCGGCCGGACGGTATCACCAGCTGCGGCAGGTCCTACGGTTCATGGCAGAGGATGAAAAAGCATCGGAAGCGGAATTGCTCTCACGCATCGTAGAGAAGTTGCAGGTCTCGGAGCCCGTGGCACGGTCTCTGCTGCTGGAGAGCCGGACGCTGTTCCAGAGTTACGACTTGGGGGACCAGGTATTTACGGTGTCCTGTGGAGGAGACCCCGCAAAAGCCTATGACCGCCAAATGCGGAGAAAGCTGCTTTTCCAGCGGATCGAGGAGGTCCTGTCGCCGAGAGAGCTGAATCTGGTGCGCTGTCATTTGGGGATCGGTCAGCCGGAGGAGCGGGGCATGACGTTCCAGGAGCTGGCCATCCAGCTGAACTACAATGGCCCCAGCGGAGCGGAGAAGGCATACAAGAATGCTATCAAAAAACTAAAACGACACCTCCACGGCGGAGCCTACGGCCGGTGGCTGGACATCCAACGAGCTCTTCAGGAGGCACAGCGGGAAGCAGGGCAGGAGTCTGGTTCCTGTACCCCGCAAAAGACGTGGATCAAATAACAGCGGAACCTCGATTCCCATATCGAGGTTCCGCTGTTTTGTACTGAAGTCAATCCTGGATGTGGGTTTGACGTCCCACTATGGACGGTACTGGCATCGGACGGAGGAGGCATTACTCCATGATCCAAAAGAATCAAAAAAGACCGAGCAATGTGCTGCCTGGTTGTGCTCCTCTCCAAAACGATTTGATGGTACCGAGATAAGTTGCATCAGCCGATTTGACAAAGTACGAGATTGTTTTTTGTTTAACTATCCAAATATTTATGAATGCTTTAAAACAAAGTTGACTTCATTAAAAATGATAATTAAAATAATAATTAAAATAATAACAATAAAAATAAACACTCCAAATAAGAAACCAGACCGGAGATATACGATGGCATAAAACGCATGCGGGTATAGGGAGGAGTCCATGAAAAAGAAATCATTTTTTCAAATTGCAGTGATTCTGATGGCGTCATTTGCCGCCTGGATTTATTGCATTGCAGTTGTGGTACTGGGCCTGATCTATCAGGCCTATCCCGGACAGGAGCACATCGCAGTGCTGATTTCCACGCTTCCCACACTGGTGATGATGCTGTCGGCGTTTGCCTCCAGTGTATTGCTGCGCTTCTGCAACCGAAAATATGTGGTGATCATCAGCATGCTGATCTCCATTGGAGCTGGGCTGCTGATTCTTTTTCTGGAGCTGCCCCTGGCGGGCGTGATCCTATGTTCTGCGCTTCTGGGCGTCCCGGGCGGGACTATCGCTTCCGCCAATCCCACGGTGCTGGCGGAAATTGCGCCGCCCAGACTGCGGGACAAGGTGTTGGGCTGGCACAACTCCATGATGATGCTGGGAATGGCTATTTTCACACTGCTGGGCGGCGTGTTCGCAAAGACCGGACGGTTTCAGGATGGCTACAAAACCGTGCTGGTGCTGCTGCCTATTCTGATTCTGGTCCTTCTCTTTTATCCCAATGTAGATAGAGAACCAACGAAAGATGTCCTCAATGCGGACATTTCCGCAGCGACCCCCACGGCGGAGCCGGAGCGATTCCCCAGGGTTGCGGTGGGACTTCTGCTGGTGTACGGCATCGGCTCCATTTTCTGGAATGCCTGGTATATGAACTACTCAGATTACATCGTCAATGAGGCGCAGCTGGGTACCTCGGCCATGGCCGGCATGATCGGCTCCCTCTGCAGCGTTGCAGGGACAGTCTCCGGCCTGGTGGTTGCGTTTTGGATTCGTGCGACAAAGAAGTTCAGCATTTCGCTGGCGTTTATTCTCGGCGGAGCGGCCATGCTGCTGCCGCAGCTGACCCAAAGCGCCATAGGCTGCTATGCCGGCGGAATCCTCTGCCAGTTTTTCAACCTGATCATTGGTTCCGGATTGACCACCTACCTTGGTCTGGTGACCACAGGGAAAAATGCGGCGACCGCCCTCTCTCTTCTGGCGGGATTTGAGGGCTCCGGCGTATTTCTGTGCGGCTATATTGTCCCCCTGGTGGGCAATCTCTTCGGTGGCGGAGCGGGGACAAACATCCTGGTCAGCGGGATCATCATGATGGGAATTGGAATTCTGACTTATTTCGTCATCAAACCTGCCCACGAAGCAGCCTATGGAAATCTGAAAGCTGGAAGCCGACACTAACACAGAAACTTGAAGACCGGGGTGGACTGTCTTTGTGACAGTCCACCCCGGCTTGCGATTCCTCAGGAAGTATGGGAGAAAATGGTTGATTTTATTTTTCTAACTGTTATAATAACTTAGAGAAATCATATTTTGGAGTAATATGTGCAAAAGACGATACAGAGAGGACGGGACAGTATGATTGACACGTCAGATGTCCGAAAGATGAATATGAACGCCATCCGGGCTGTCATGTGGCGGGGCGGCGAGCACACCAAGCAGAGCATTGCGGCGGACACGGGCCTAAGTGTTGCCACCTGCAACACCTTGCTGAATGAGTTGGAGCGAAACGGCGAGGTGCACGGTCAGAAATACCAGCTCAATGGGGTGGGCAGAAGCACCAGCGTCTATCAGATCAACGAGGACTATGAGAGTATTCTCTGTGTCCGGATTGATCTGGACTCGGAGGGAAATCGGCTTCTCCTCTGTGACGTGCTCTCCATGTTGCGGTCGACGCTCTATCAGGAACAGACGCAGTTCACGATATTGGATATGGACCGTGTGGCCGGGAAAATCACCGAGATGCTGGAGAAGTTCCCCAACATCTCGTGTATCCTGGTGGGAACCAGCGGAATTATAGACCACGGCGTGCTGCGGCTCTCTGACATCCCGGAGCTGGAGGAGGCTCACCTGCTGGATGCGCTCCGGACGGTGGCGCAGCAGCGGCCGATCTACATGACCTACGACTGTCAATACCGTGTTTATGGAGCTTACAAAGATGCGGGTTATACCAGCGAGACGCTGACATTGCTGTTCTGCATGAGAAATGTCCTGGCAGGCACAGCATCTGTAATCGGGGGGAGAATTGTCAGCGGCAAGAACGGCTTTGCCGGAATGACCGGATATATGCCGTGGGGGATGAGTCAGGAGGAGCAGATCCAGGTCATTGCCCAGGGGAGTCCGAAGGGGCTGGAGTTGATCGTGAAGACGGCACTCTCAGTCATTGCGGTGTTAAACCCGGACGAACTGCTCTTTGCCGGAAACGTGGTGGATCGGGAGATGATGGAGGCGGTTCAGACGGCGTGCGCCAAGGCGGTTCCGCCGGAGTTCCTGCCGAAACTCCGCTTGGCAGATCATCGGGGAGATCAGTACTATCTGGAGGGAATGTACCAGAAAGCACTGGAGATGAAGGCTGACCTGGCAATCGAATACTGGCAGTGACGGAAGCGGCACGGCATATGAAGCGCAGAGAACGCCTTTGGCGAAGCCTCCTTTGTGGGGATCGCCAAAGGCGTTGTTTGTTTTTTGTTTAACTATCCAAACTTCTTCGTAAATGAAGGAAAACCATTGACTTTGTTAAATTAAATACTTACAATAATTATTAAAATAATAGTTATAAAAATAGAAAACGGAAAATAACAGGAGAAAAATGGAGGTAGCGAGACATGCTGGATCGATTGTTTTCCCCCCTCACCATCAATGGAAAGACTCTGAAAAACCGCTGCGTGGTGACCCCAATGCTGATGAACTTCTGCGAGGAGGACGGCACCTGCACAGAGCGGTTCGCGGCGTATCACGAGGCCAAGGCCAAGGGCGGCTTCGCCATGATTGTCACAGAAAATGTGGCGGTCACTTCTGTCGCAAAAGGCTATCAGTGGATTCCTGGCCTATGGAAGGATGAACACATTCCCGGCTTCCGGGACTTGACGGACCGAGTGCATCAATACGATACCGTCATCATCGCCCAGCTGAACCATCCCGGCCGACAGGCCTCTGAAAAATATGCCAAGGCCCAGTCCTGGGCTCCCTCTGCCATTCCGGACCCCTATCACAATGAGGAGATGCCTCACGAGATGACCATTACGGAGATCCACAAGACGGTGGAGGACTTCGGCGACGCCGCCCTACGGGCCAAGAAAGCTGGATTTGACGGCATTGAGCTCCACGGCGCCCACGGCTACATGATTCCGGAGTTCATGTCCATGTACACCAACAAGCGCACCGACGAGTATGGCGGCGACCTGACCAACCGGATGCGGTTTGCCCTGGAGATTATTGAGAATGTCCACCAAAAATGCGGCCCAGACTTTATCCTGGGATACCGGCTCTCCGCCGACGAGCGGGTGACCGGCGGTCTCACCATTGAGGACACCAAAGCCATCGTCCCCTACCTGGACCTGGCCGGCGTGGACTACTTCAGCATCTCCATCGCGGTGAATGCCACAGATGACCAGATGATCCCCTCCATGTATTACCGCCACGGCTATCAGGCGGACTACGCCAAGGAGGTGAAGGATGTCACCTGCAAGCCGGTGATTACGGTGGGCCGCATCAACGACACCCGGATTGCCGAGAGCATCCTGCGGTCCCACAAGGCGGACCTGATCGGGTTTGCCCGGCAGTCCCTCACGGACCCGGAGACGCCGAATAAGGCGCGGGAGGGACGCTTCGAGGATATCCGCAAGTGCGTGGGCTGCCTCCACGGCTGTGTGGGCCACATTGACACCGGCCTGGCCGGCTCCTGTGAGCTGAATCCGCTGGTGGGTCATGAGAGCGACCCGGAATACCAGACAGTCCCGGCGGAGCACCCCAAGAAGGTAATGGTAGTGGGCGCGGGCCCCGCCGGCATGCAGGCCGCCATCGCGGCGGCGGAGTGCGGCCACCAGGTGGAGGTATACGACAGCGACCGCTGGGCCGGCGGCCAGTACCGGATTGCCTCCATCCCGCCCGGAAAGGGCGAGATCACGGCCTTCCTCCGCTGGCAGGTGCGGGAGCTGGAGAAGCTGCATGTTCCCGTCTTCCTGAATACCACCGTCACCAAGGAACTGGTGCTGGAGAAGAAGCCGGACGTAGTGGTCGCGGCCACCGGCGTGACGCCCATCGTTCCGAAGAAAATCCCCGGCGTGCAGAACCCCAATGTGGTCCTGGGACAGGATGTGCTGAAGGGTGCCGTCAACACCGGCAGACGCTGCGTTGTGGTGGGCGGCGGCCTGGTGGGCGTGGAGGTGGCCAACCATCTGGCCTCCCTGCTGAAGGAAGTCACCGTGGTGGAGATGCGGGACGGCATTGCCCTGGATGAGGGGCCGGCCCCCCGCAAGGACCTGTTGCAGGACCTGGCCAACAATGGGGCGAAGGCCTATACCAGCACCACGGTGGATGAGATTACGGATCACTCCGTCATCGTCTCCGGTGCCCACAACGAAGAGATTCCCGCGGACACGGTTGTGCTGGCCATCGGCCGGGTTTCCAATACCGCTCTGGCGGAGGAATTGACCGCCGCAGGTGTGGATGTGCGGATCATCGGTGATGCCAAGGAGCCCGGCCTGGCCGGCGCCGCCATCCGGGAGGGGTATCTTCTGGGCCGGCACCTGTAAGGCGCCGGAGAACACGCACATGGAGGGATTTCTATGATCAAACATCGTGGACTGGGCGTGGCGGTGGTGCTGCTGTCGTCCTTTGCCGCCTGGATCTACTGCATTGCAACGGTGGTGCTGGGCCTGATCTACCAGGCCTATCCCGGCCAGGAGAATGTGGCCATTCTGATCTCCACGCTGCCCACCATTGTCATGATGCTGGCGGCTTTTGCATCCAGTGTCATTCTGCGGGTCTGCAACCGGAAGCTGGTGGTGGTCGCCAGCATGGCAATCTCCATTGCGGCGGGGGCGCTGATCCTGCTGGTGGATATGCCGCTGGTCGGCGTGATCGCCTGCTCGGCCCTGCTGGGCATTCCGGGCGGCACCATCGCCTCTGCGAATCCAACGGTTCTGGCCATTGTGGCGCCCCTCAACCTGCGGGATAAGGTGCTTGGGTGGCACAATTCCCTGATGATGCTGGGCATGGCCACCTTTCAGCTACTGGGCGGCGTGTTCGGGGAGACCGGGCGCTTCCAAGACAGCTATAAAACGGTCCTGCTGCTGATTCCGATTCTAGTGCTGGTGATCCTGTTCTATCCCAATGTGGACAAGGACCGGAGCCTGGCCCAGGCCGCTGGCGGCGCCCAGGAGACAGCGGCGGCGTCCGCAGAAGGGGGAAAATTCCCCATGGTGGCTGTGGGCATGCTGCTACTCTATCTCTTCGGCGCCATTTTCTGGAATGCCTGGTTTATGAACTATTCCGACTACATCGTCAACGAGGCCCAGCTGGGCACCACAGCCATGGCGGGCGTCATCGGCTCCCTGTGCAGTGTGGCGGGCACGGTCTCCGGCCTGGTGGTGGCGTTCTGGATCAAAGCCACCAAGCGATTCAGCATGACATTGGCCTTCATCCTGTGCGGCGTGGCCATGCTGCTGCCTCAGCTGATGCAAAGCACTGTGGGCTGCTATGCGGGCGGCATCCTGTGCCAGTTCTTCAACCTGATTGTCGTCTCCGGCCTGACCACCTATCTGGGCTTGGCCACCACCGGGAAGAATGCGACCACTGCCATGTCTCTTTTGGCTGGCATTGAGGGCTCCGGCGTTTTTCTGTGCGGCTATATTGTGCCCGTGGTGGGCGGTTTCTTCGGCGGCGGGGCTGGGATGAACATTATGGTCAGCGGGATCATTCTGATGGTGATCGGCGTGGCTGCCTATTTTGTCATTAAGCCTACCCATGAGATGGTGTTTCAGGAAAAGAATCCCACAAAGTAAGGTGTCATATTTCAAGCTGCGGAAGATTCAAAGAAATGACAAGGGAGGAGCCTATGATTAAACGAATTGACCACATTGGGATTGCAGTCAGGAATCTTGAGGAGTCTCTCGCATTTTACTGTGGGGTGCTGGGATTTCGGCAGGATGGTGAAATTTCCTCTGCGGCGAGTGATCCGGATGAATTGAATGCTATGGGAGTTACCGCTGGAAACGCCTATCGCTGCGTTGTACTGAAAACGCCGCAGGACGGCGTCCTGGAAATGTTCGACTTCCAGACAAATTCAACGCCCAATGTCGTAGACCTGCCAGCCAACAGCATCGGCAAACTGCACCTTGCATTCACGGTGGATGACATCTATGCAGAGGTGGAGAAGTTAAAAGAGCATGGCATCCATTTTTACGATAACCCGCGTGAAGATTTTATGGGCCCGTGGGTTTATTTCCAGGATCCAAACGGTATTATCTTGGAATTTGTCCAACGTCCCGTTCCATGTGAATCGGTATGAAAGAGGAGTAATTGTTTTCCACCGCGATGCGGAAAAAATAAATGGAGGTAAAAACATGAACATTGAGAAGGAAGTCCAGAGACTGATGGATATTGAGGCCATCAAAGACCTGAAGAACCGCTACGCCCGGATGTGCAACGACAACCACAACTATGAGCTGGTGGACACAATCTTCTCCCCCGATGTGCGGTGGGAGGGCTCTCCCGACGATCCCTGGGGTAGCGCCGTGGGCAGAGAGGCCTTTATTGAGCTGTTCAAAGGCTTCCAGAAGCAGATGGACGGTCGCTGCCTGGGCCATAACATCACCAACCCCATCATTACTTTTGACGACGATACCCATGCCCATGGCCACTGGCACCTGTTCGGAGCCTTCAAAAGTGGTGAGGAGAGCAAGGGGGCCGGCGTCGGCTTCCTGGAGCAGGGCTACTATGACGACGACTATGTGAAGATCGACGGCAAGTGGTACATCTCCACCCTCCGGTTTAAGGACACCCTGGTGGCTGATCCGGCGAAGGGCTGGAAGGATGAACTGATCCAGGAGTTCTAAGGCATCTCCTTCACAGATCTTGCAGAAACCATCATATCGAATAACAGAGGAGCGGGAAATGCCTGTACAGGTTCCCGCTCCTTTATTATTGCATTATCGCATTTAACCTGATGAGCCGAGAAGCGAACATAAATTACAGGAAAGTTTATGTCCCTGACATAACGATCTGGCAGCGAAAAGCATCAGGTTGTGACCAAATATCATAGCCGGACCAATCAAGCGGCACTTGTGATTATTTTGAAATTGTGGTAAAATACTACCACAAAAACTCCTGAATACGGAATGATCTTTAGAAAGCACGACTTCAAATAAAGCGCGGATTGCGACATTTGAATTGATTTAAATTGCGATGAAGGGAGTTGGAAAAGTGCCAGAACTTTGCCGTTTTTACAATATTGTTATCAAGATGCTATATTCTGACAATAGCCAGCATAATAAACCTCACTTCCATGTGTACTACGCAGAGTTTGAAGCATCTGTTGGCGTGGATGGGGAGCTACTGGCAGGCAGCCTGCCTGTCAAACAGCTGAAACTGGTGCAGGCCTGGGCTGCAATCCACGAGGAAGAACTATATGCTACCTGGAACAAAGCAGTCCGGAATGAGCCCTTCGGGAAGATTGAACCCTTGCGGTAAGGAGGTGCAGAGATGTATATTGTGGATGGAATTGCCTATGCTGGAGATCCTGCTCCTATGATCAAGGTAAGTGGAGTCCGACCGATGAAGGATCATAAGCTGTGGGTACGCTTCAGTACTGGAACTGCAAAAATTATGGACTTTAGACCTCTGCTTAAAACGCCGGCATTTGCCCCATTGGCAGATGAGGAGGTGTTTCGCTCCGTTTATATTGACCGTGGCATTGCAGTCTGGAACGACGGGGAGATCGACATTGCTCCGGAATATTTGTATGAGCATGGAGTGGATGCAGAGGAGACTGCTTAATGGGTCTCGGATTGCTGACTACTATTTGACGACTATTTGCAAAATGCCCGGAGCCATTGCACCGCAATGGCTCCGGGAGTTTTCTATAAATGGTGGAAAATTTGTGCAACCCAACTGAAACCCTTGCGGCCCAACAGCTTCCCCTTTGACGGCCTGAGAACTCCGACTCTGTAGGCCGCTGGTTCGAATCCAGTCGGGCGTACCAACACGAAAAAAGACACGCAGAAGCGTGTCTTTTTTCGTGTTGGTACGGTTTTGCAGCGCAAAACCGGTCGCCTGCGGGCGGGTGATTGAACACGAGTGGGGGAACCCGTCAAAGGTTCCCCCCTCACGCTCCCCCTTCCTTGCGATATGCGGGGGTGCGGACAACAAAAGTTGTGGGCAATCACAAAATATTTTCCCCCTGCCATGGCAGGGGGAAAATATTTTATTCGCTCCCTGAAACCATGACCTAAACAGTTTTGTATAGACCGTTTAGCTCCGATTATCGGGATTGCTTAGATTATCCAAGAATTACGGTGTATCATAATTCCTGTTGTCATTGTCTTGTCAGGCAGATAGGTTGGTGTAGATCCAATCTGTATGGATATTATAGCGCTGTGCTCTTTGAATTGCAATACCACTTTTCAAAATTTACACGCAAAATTTTCAAAAAGCGTGCAAAACATATTGATTTTTGAGGGCCTGGGCATTATAATATAAACACGCATAATGCAAATATTGCGTGCAGAAAGTTGGTGACAGGTTGAGCAAGTACGATATCGTTAACGAAGTTTTTGATGTCATCGGAGAAATTGCAAAGAAATCGGATTTCATTTCTGCCGGACTCAAAGGCCAAGATGTATATGCGCTTTGTAAGCAGGGGTATCTCGAGCGTGTGAAGAAAGGGTATTACAAGCTGGCTGTCGGGGACGAGCCCAAAGAGGAGCTTATCCTTTCGAAACTGATGACGCACGGGGTCATCTGCGTTGAATCAGCTCTGTTCTACTACGGCTATAGCGACTTTGCGCCCAGAGAATGGTCGATTGCCGTCCCACGCTCTTATTCTAGAACGGTGAAGGCGATTCAGACGGAAGTGCCGGTGAAAGCGTATTATGTGCAGAATCCGATGTATCACCTGGGGGAAACAACTGGCACCTTCAATGGCGTAACACTTCCAGTCTATGACCGTGAACGCACCGTCTGCGACTGCTTCAAGTACCGCACGAAGCTGGATAACGAGATATTCAACAAAGCCGTCAATGCTTATGTGGCGGATGAAAAGAAAAACCTTGCCAACCTTTCCAAATACGCAAAGGAAATGGGTGTTTATAAGAAAATGATGAGTGTGATGGAGGTGCTGCTGAATGGCTGACGTGGCTGCATCCGTGCTTGCACGGCTCAAAAATAAAGCCGCAAAAAGCGGCAGAAGCTATCAGCTCTGCTTACAGCTTTTCTGCCAGGAAGAGTTCCTGCGCCGACTGGAAAAGTCAAAATATGCGGAAAACCTGGTTCTCAAAGGCGGACTGTTCCTCTATTCCCTCACGGATTTCGATAGCCGTGTTACGGCTGATGTGGATTTTCTGCTCAGAAAGATGCCCAATACACCGGAACAGCTTCAAGCGATATTGGAGGGGATCATTGCAACCCAAACAGGCAACGATTTTATCACATTTGAAATCAAAAATGTGGCTCCCATTGCTGTGGCAAAGAAGTACGCCGGTATTGGTGCTTCCCTCGCAGCAAGGATAAAGAACACAAAAACTCCTTTTGGCATTGATTTCGGTGTGGGGGATATCATCGTGCCGAGACAGGAAAAGCGGAAGATACCAACGCAGCTTGACGGTTTTGAGGCTCCGACGGTCAATACGTATTCGCTGGAAACGACCGTTGCCGAAAAGCTGGATGCAATTCTCAGCCTGATGGAATTTTCCAGTCGGATGAAGGATTATTACGATCTCTATTATCTTGCAAACAAGTTCGATTTCAACGGTGCAACGCTGACGGAAGCACTGAAAAAGACCTTTGAAAACCGTGGACACAAGTTCACGGTGGAGCAGTTTGAGCAGGTCATGGCCTTTGGCAGCGACGATGCAATGCAGAAAAAGTGGAAAGCCTTCTGCCGAAAAATTGATACAAAGACCGACGATTATAACACGGTACTGAGCACGATAAAAGCGTTCTTGGTAGATCCGTACAAGGCAGCGGTTACTGGCAAAAAATACACAGAATCTTGGTCCGCTTATAACGGGAGCTGGACACAGGGAGGAAATAACAATGGCTAAAATTCAATCTGTCGAGCCGAATATTGCCGATCTTGCAAACGGCTGGCTGAAATCGTATAAGCTTGATTATAAACTAGAGCAGGAATCGCTAAATACAGAAATAGACCAGGCGCTTAATGACTACTATTCTAAAAATGGTGGTGTCGGCGGAAATCGTCCCGATGCAAAGCTCCTTTTGCAGGACAAGAATTTGGTCAATTATCCGATTTTGATTGAGTATAAGGGCTATAAAGATAAGCTTGTTAAGCTTGATGTGGATGGCAAGGTTGCAAACAAAACCGCAAAGAATCAACCCGATTTCAAGAATATCAATTCGTATGCCGTGAATGGTGCCGTTCATTATGCAAACGCACTTCTGCATTATACGAGCTATACTGATATTATTGCCATCGGAATGACCGGCTATAAAAATGATGCCGGAAAACTGGAATATGAGATCGGCGTTTACTATGTTTCCAAAAGTAATTTCGGTGTCGGTCAAAAGGTCGATGATTTCACTGACTTATCTTTCTTGAAAAAGAGTAATTTCGATGCCTTCATCGAGAAAGTGAAACAGCTTCAGCTTTCGCAGGAAGAAATCGAAAAGCTCAGGGAACACCGTGAGCAGGAAATCAACGCCAGCCTTGTAAAGCTGAACAATGACATCTACAACAACGAAAAAGGGTTAAGTGAGCGCGACCGTGTTTACCTTGTGGCGGCTTCCATTATTGCAACGCTCGGCGTTCCCGGGAAGGTTGCTGCACTTGAGAAATCAGAACTGAAATCCTCGACCGAGGAAGGCAACCGTGATGGCGATATTATCCTTCGGAAAATCAAAGCGTTCTTGGGCGAAAAGAATTTGCCGCAGGAAAAACGTGATCTGATTGTTCGTACCTTACAGAACACGCTGACAACCGATAATATCAATAAGGTTGAAGACGGAGAAAGCCAGCTTAAACGGGTCTTTACAAAAATCATTGACGATCTGGGCATTTACTATAAAATCGGGTTAAGTACCGATTTTACCGGTAAGCTATTCAATGAAATGTATAGCTGGCTCGGCTTTTCTCAGGATAAACTCAACGATGTTGTTCTGACCCCCTCTTATGTAGCCACCCTTTTGGCACGTCTTGCAAGGGTAAATAAGGATTCCTATGTGTGGGACTTTGCGACCGGCTCTGCGGGTCTTCTTGTCGCCGCTATGAACGAAATGCTGATAGATGCCAAAGAGCAGATCAAGTCTCCCGATGAATTTGCCTTGAAATCTGCTCAAATCAAGGCGAATCAGCTTCTCGGTCTTGAAATCCTTTCGGAAGTTTATATGCTTGCCATCCTCAATATGATTTTGATGGGTGACGGGAGTTCACATATTTTGAACAAAGACTCTTTAAAAGAGTATGACGGTACTTATAAAATCAAGAGAGTGGATGCAGAGGGGCATGAAGTGGAGAAAACTATCGATTTCCCTGCTGATGCCTTTATTCTGAACCCGCCTTATTCAGCCCCCGGCAATGGAATGGTTTTCGTTGAAAAAGCCCTCTCGATGATGAGCAAAGGATACGCCGCAATTATCATTCAAAACTCCGCAGGCAGTGGCAAGGCAACAGAATATAATAAGAGAGTTTTGCAGCACAGCACTCTGCTTGCCAGTATCAAAATGCCGATCGACCTGTTCATCGGCAAGTCAAGTGTCCAGACCAATGTATATGTTTTCCGAGTCGGTGAAGCGCACCAGAAAGACGACACTGTAAAGTTCATCGACTTTTCCGTTGACGGGTATACGCGAACAAATCGCAAAAAGGCAAGCTGTAACCTGCGGGATACCGATCACGCAAAGGAGCGATATGCCGAGATAGTGGATCTGGTGCGCTTCGGCAAATCTAAGCTGAATATTTTTACCGAAAAGGAATACTACGAAGGTAAAATTGATCCCAATAATGGCGCAGACTGGAATCAGACGGCTCCAATCGACACAAAACCGACACTGGATGATTTCAAGAAAACCGTAAGCGATTATCTGGCTTGGGAAGTGTCCAATCTTCTGAAAAATCAAGGCATGGAGGACGACCGCCTGGGAAAATGAATGCCTCACTTAACGAGAAGTTGAGGGCTGTTAAGTGGGGCGAATTTAAACTTGGAGACTTGTTCGAAGTTGTATCTTATAAGAAATGTTTTGATGCAAACAAAGTAGCAATTATCGAAAATAGGGGACATCCATATATAGTTCGCCAAAGTACAGAAAACGGGAGAAAGGGTAACATTGATGAGCCCATTAAATATCTTAATCCAGGAAATACAATATCTTTTGGGCAAGATACTGCTACAATGTTTTATCAAGAGAAACCATATTTTACGGGAGATAAAATAAAAATACTAAGGCCGAAGTATGCTAAATTTGGCAAGAATAACGCTCAATTCTTCCTTTCGACTATGAGAAAAGCATTTTGCTCTTTCGCTTGGGGGAGTTCAAGATTCAACGTCGAAACATTAAAAAAGCAAATGGTTTCACTTCCTATAAAAAATAATGGTTATATCGACTTTGATTTTATGGAATCCTTTATAGCGGAGCTGGAAGCGGAGCGTGTAGCGGAGTTGTCCGCTTACTTAACAGTAAGCGGACTGGATAATTACGAATTATCCAGTGATGAAGAAAACGCACTCAAAAACTACCAATCGCTTAAATGGGATACCTATAATCTTGAAAAGCTCTTTGGCAAATCGACACGGGGAAAGCGTTTGAAAGGCGATGACCGCATTGCAGGTACGCTTCCGTTTGTCACTGCCGGCGAAGCATCAGAAGGCATTTCTGCATATATCAGCAACGAGGTCGAGGTGTTCGAGAAGAATACAACCACAATCGATATGTTCGGCTCTGCGAAATATAGAAATTATATTTATGGCGGTGATGATCATATCGCAGTCGTACATACGGAGAATTTGCCGAAATACGCATCGATATTTGTTACAACAGCAATTCACAAATCTTCCCATAATGGGCAATTCGATTACGGCCATAATTTCTATGCAAAGGATGCAGATGTACTTTACATATCTCTGCCGGTGAATGAAGCGGGCAACCCTGATTATGATAAAATGGCGATAATCATTTCTGCTATTCATAAGCTGGTTATCAAAGATGTTGTGGCATATAGCAATCGTAAGATTAAGGCAACTAAAGCTGTCGTAAAATAAGACTTACATAGAAAGGAAGTGTCTTCTATGAAACAGTTTCTTTACTTGGATACAGATATCGTTAACTCAATTATTGCACAAAGTGAAAAAGGCATTATCACAGGCTTCTCTACTGAAGAAGAGAATGGCGAGCAGAAATCCACAAACAAGTCAATCTCCGGCAATCTCGAAGGTGACGCTGGAGGAAAGCTATTAAAAGTTTTTAATGCAGAGCTTAAACTTGATATCCGAGGAGGCATTGGCACGGAAAAGGAAGTACATTCGGCATCTCGAGAGATTATAACCAAAACACTTCACGATGCAGCATTCGACATTGCGTATGATAGTATTACCCCTGTATGTTTGACTTCTAATGGGCAGGATCAAGATGATTATGGTGCATATGTTGAGCTGACAAGAGTTTTCGATGTCGTTGATTTTGATTATCTGGAGAGAATTTTTTCAAAAGGCGGTCTGATTGAGTATTTAAAGAAAACAGAGAAAGAGAAAATTGAAACCACCGCATCCGTTGCAACAGAAAGTCTTAATCGTTCACAACAAAGATCAAATAGCAACGCAATCCGAGCCAAGATTAAAGAAGCAGTTGCTGCCAGCGGGAAACAGTATGATGGAATCAAAGAGATAATCGATATGGTTCGCCAGATTATTCCTTATAACCGAATGCTGATTTCTTCGGATGGGTACCTTATCCCTTTGGATGATCGTTATTTCCGTATTGATGCACAGAACTTAGGATTCAAATATGGTGGTGAAATCACTTGCGTTGGGATGATTACAAATATTATCGGCGAAGATACCGATCCCAATGATTCGCAGAACATATTTGCTACACTACAATTTAGCGTAAATGAAGTTTTACGACAACTTCTACCAACAAAAGAAAGGAACCTGTGCGTAATCCATCCTATTGCTGTCTACTATGGAAACTAACCTGTGTAGCTATAACGCGCTAACGGGTCTTAGGGTGTCCTAACAAGATTTTACCGTTTTGCTCCGCGGAAGTAAAAATGGTCTGCTCACTTAGATGGCACAGAAAAAAACGGCGGCAGGGGTTTCTCCCTGCCGCCGTTGCGCTTATACTGTGTAAATCAGTTCAGTATTTACGATCTCCATAGCCCGTTACATATTGGAAATCTAAGTTTTTCACATAAAAATCAAATAGAATGGAGTAGAGAGATTCTATGCTTTGCTTTGGTGCCAGAGCGTGGAGCAGCAGAGAGGTGTAATATTGCTGAGTCCCTTCAGGCGCGAAAAAACGTTTGTAGTGTGCCAATGTACCTTTGATTGCACCTCTGAAATAATTGTACAATCTATTGGCTGCAGCCTCGGAATTTTCTGACTTGAAACCATATTGAAGGAAGATATAGTTCCAAAAAGAACCAGAAATATCTTCATCTGCTAATCCTGACGACCTATGTGTGCGGAAGTGTGATTCAAATCTCCAGCATTCCCTGCAAGCCCGCGCTTGCTGCCTTTTTGTTCTTGTCGAAAGCATGAGTATAGATATCCAGCGTGGTGGAGGGCTGACTGTGGCCGAGGATGCCCGCTACCGTGGCCACGTCCGCACCGCCTGCGATCATCAGACTGGCGGCGGTGTGCCGCAGACTGTGTACATTGAGCTGCTCCGGCAGGCCGTTCTTTTTCAGGATGCACTTGAACCGCCATGTGAAGGTGGTGGGCGTCATAGGCAGACATGTGCCCTGCCGCCGAAACAGGAAGTCATCGGCGGTCAGCTGCCGCTGGTCATAGGTTTCGGTGATATACCGACATTCTTTTTGGTACTCCCGCAGGAGACTTTCCATCTCGGCGGAGAAGTACACATAGCGATCACCTGCGCGGGTCTTGGGTTCCTTGACGAAGATCTCCTCGTCCGTCACCTTGACCGCGTTGCGGCAGATGTGGATGGAACGCTGTTCCCAATCAATGTCGCACCACTTCAATCCGCAGCACTCGCCCCGCCGCATCCCCG
>ENA-OUQS01000519-OUQS01000519.1-human-metagenome-genome-assembly--contig:-NODE-519-length-45833-cov-10.462733_pt1 | contig 45833 bp, 48 predicted proteins | sample MGYA00248463_ERZ548848 | MGnify/ENA primary metagenome ERZ548848 (study PRJEB26491, sample SAMN04978192) | human metagenome | host: Homo sapiens | study: EMG produced TPA metagenomics assembly of the... | reverse complement strand
ATTAACCAAGGAAAACTATGGCAAAAGAGGTTGCTGCATTTATTAAATTGCAGATCAAAGGTGGTGCCGCCAATCCTTCGCCCCCGGTTGGTCCCGCATTGGGTTCTAAGGGAGTCAATATCATGGACTTCTGTAAGCAGTTCAATGCGCGTACCCAGGACAAGGCAGGGAAGGTTCTCCCGGTCATCATCACGGTTTACAGCGATAAGTCGTTCGACTTTGTTGTAAAACAGCCGCCTGTAGCTATTCAGCTCAAGGAAGCAGCCAAAGTGCAGAAGGGTTCCGCACAGCCTAACCGCGACAAGGTCGGTCAGGTGACGTGGGATCAGGTGCGCGAGATCGCTCAGGACAAAATGCCTGACATGAACTGCTTTACCTTAGAGGCTGCTATGCGTATGATCGCTGGTACCGCTCGCAGTATGGGTATCAACGTCGTCGGTGAATTTCCTAATATGTAATCGAAGATGAGTAAGTTGACAAAAAATCAAAAGATCGCCTACGCCAAGGTGGAAGCCAATAAGGCTTACAAGCTCTCGGAGGCTGCCGCTCTTCTGAAGGAGATTACGTTCACGAAATTCGACGCTTCGGTTGATATCGACGTGCGTCTGGGAGTTGATCCCCGCAAGGCCAATCAGATGGTCCGCGGCGTTGTGACGCTGCCCCACGGTACGGGTAAGCAGGTGCGCGTATTGGTGCTCTGTACTCCTGAGAAGGAGGCTGAGGCTCAGGCTGCCGGCGCCGATTACGTAGGTTTGGACGAGTTTGTTGATAAGATCAAGGGCGGCTGGACCGACGTTGACGTTATCATCTGCACGCCGAACGTAATGGGCAAGGTTGGTGCGCTGGGCCGTATTCTGGGTCCCCGCGGCCTGATGCCTAACCCCAAGACCGGTACGGTTACGATGGAGGTGGGCAAAGCCGTTCAGGAAGTGAAATCGGGTAAGATCGACTTCAAGGTCGACAAATTCGGTATCATTCACACTTCGGTAGGTAAGGTTTCGTTCTCGGCCGAGCAGATCGTGGACAACGCGAAAGAGGTGCTGAACATGATTCTCAAACTGAAACCGGCTGCTGCGAAAGGTTCTTATGTGAAGAGTATTTATCTCTCGACCACGATGAGTCCCGGCTTGCAGATTGATTCCAAATCAGTAGAAACCAAATAAGAAGGAGGAGAGAAGAGATGACAAAGGAAGAAAAACTGGTCGTTATTAACGCCATTGCCGAGCAGCTCCAAGCTTATCCTCACTTCTATATCGCCGACATCGCGGCGCTTGACGCAGAGCAGACCGCTGCCCTGCGCCGCAAGTGCTTCGAAAACGACGTCAAACTGGTAGTCGTGAAGAACACGCTGCTGGGCAAGGCGCTGGAGAAGGTGGAGAAGGCTGACGCTGATCTGGTAAAAGTATTGGAGGGTCCGACCTCGATTATGTTCGCCAACGTTGCGAAGGCTCCTGCGGTCCTGATCAAGGAATTCCGCAAGAAGTCCGACAAACCCGTTCTGAAGGCGGCTTTCGCCGAAGGATGCGTTTACGTGGGCGACGATCAGCTGGACGCTCTGTGTAACATCAAGTCGAAGGAGGAGCTTATCGGCGATATCATCGCACTGCTCCAGTCTCCTGCGAAGAATGTTATTTCTGCATTGCAGGCTAATGCAGGCCAAAAGATTGCGGGCATCGTGAAGACGCTCGAATCGAGAAACAACTAATCACAATCAAGAATTAAACAAAATTTAATAAGCTTACAACTATGGCAGACGTAAAGAAACTTGCTGAAGAACTGGTAAACCTCAAGGTTACCGAGGTAAACGAATTGGCTACCATCCTCAAGGAGGAGTATGGCATTGAACCGGCTGCTGCCGCTGTTGCCGTTGCAGCTCCCGCTGCTGGCGCAGGCGAGGCTGCTGCCGCCGAGAAGTCGACTTTCGACGTGATTCTGAAGACCGCCGGTCAGGCAAAACTTCAGGTTATCAAGGTCGTTAAGGACCTCGCCGGTCTTTCGCTGGGCGACGCTAAAGCTCTCGTTGACGGTGCTCCCAAGGCTGTTAAAGAGGGTGTCTCCAAGGAAGAGGCCGAGTCGATCAAGGCTCAGCTTGAGGAGGCTGGTGCTGAAGTTGAGCTTAAGTAGCATTGCTGCTTAAGTCGTTTCAGACGATTCAGGTATAGGGCTTACCGGCGTGTAAGCTCTATGCCTTTTCTTGGTCTAAAGACTGGAAGTGCCGAGCAGGAGCTGTGTCCACTCTTTGGAAGAAAGGATGCTCCCGGGGCGAAATACGCCTGCAAACGGGGGCATTGGCGGGATAATAAATACCCGGCAACGCGGGGGAGCGTAACCCACCAGAATTACACTTCAACATAATTTGGATTTTACGATGTCCACAGCAAAAACACAACAAAGAATTAGCTTTTCGACAGTCAAGAACCGGGTGCCTTATCCCGATCTGCTGGAGGTACAGCTTAAATCATTCCGGGACTTTTTCCAGATGGACACCACGGCCGAAAATCGTAAAAACGAGGGGCTGTATAAGGTGTTTCAGGAGAATTTCCCCATTACGGATACCCGGAACAATTTCGTTCTGGAGTTCATCGACTACTATATCGACCCGCCGCGCTACTCGATCGAGGAGTGTCTGGAGCGCGGGCTGACGTACAGCGTTCCCCTGAAAGCCAAACTCAAGCTTTACTGCACGGACGACGAGCACGAAGATTTCGGTGTCGTCGTTCAGGATGTGTACTTCGGTACGATTCCCTATATGACCGAACGCGGTACGTTCGTCATCAACGGTGCGGAGCGTGTCATCGTATCCCAGCTGCACCGTTCGCCGGGCGTGTTCTTCGGACAGAGCATGCACACCAACGGCACGAAGCTCTATTCGGCGCGTATCATTCCTTTCAAGGGTTCGTGGATCGAATTTGCAACGGACATCAACAACGTGATGTATGCCTACATCGACCGTAAGAAGAAGCTTCCCGTCACCACGCTGCTGCGCGCCATCGGCTACGAGGCGGACCAGCAGATTCTCGAAATCTTCGATCTGGCGGACGAAGTGAAGGTCACGAAGGCCAACCTCAAGAAGGCTGTGGGCCGCAAGCTCGCCGCACGTGTGCTTTCGACGTGGGTCGAGGACTTCGTGGACGAAGACACGGGCGAGGTGGTTTCCATCGAGCGCAACAACGTTATCGTGGACCGCGAGACGGTCCTCGAAGAGGAACATGTGGACCAGATTCTCGAAAGCGGCGCCAAGACGATCCTCCTGCATAAGGAGAGCCTGTCTGGCATCGACTTCTCGATCATATACAATACCCTGCAGAAAGACCCCTGCAACTCCGAGAAGGAGGCTGTCGTTTACATCTACAGGCAGCTGCGCGCTTCGGAGCCGCCCGATGAGGCGACGGCGCGCGACGTCATTGAGAAGCTGTTCTTCTCGGACAAGCGCTACGACTTGGGCGACGTGGGCCGCTACCGCATCAACAAGAAGCTGGATCTGGATACCGATCCGGCCATTCGCACGTTGACGCGCGAGGACATCATCGCCATTATCAAATACCTGATCCAGCTGATCAACTCCAAGGCCGACGTGGACGATATCGACCACTTGTCGAACCGCCGCGTGCGCACCGTGGGCGAACAGCTGTCGAATCAGTTCTCGGTAGGTTTCGTGCGTATGGCGCGTACGATCCGCGAGCGTATGAACGTGCGTGACAACGAGGTATTTACGCCGGTGGACCTGATCAACGCCAAGACGTTGTCTTCGGTGATCAACTCGTTCTTCGGCACTTCGCAGCTCTCGCAGTTCATGGACCAGATCAACCCGCTGGCTGAAATTACGCACAAGCGCCGTCTGTCGGCCCTCGGCCCCGGCGGTCTGTCGCGTGACCGCGCCGGTTTCGAGGTGCGAGACGTACACTACACGCATTACGGCCGTCTCTGCCCGATCGAGTCGCCGGAAGGCCCGAACATCGGTCTGATTTCGTCGCTCTGCGTTTATGCGAAGATTTCGCCGATGGGATTCATCGAGACTCCCTACCGGAAGGTCGAGAACGGACAGATCGACATGAACAACGACGACATCCGCTACTACTCGGCCGAAGAGGAGGAGGGCAAGATCGTCGCGCAGGCGAACATGCCGATCGACGACGAAGGCCACTTCCTGCAGCCCGACCGTATCAAGGCGCGCGAAGGCGCCGACTTCCCGGTGGTTACCGCCGAGGAGGTGAATCTGATGGACGTGGCTCCGAACCAGATCGCTTCGATCGCCGCGAGCCTTATCCCGTTCCTCGAACACGATGACGCCAACCGCGCCCTGATGGGTTCGAACATGATGCGTCAGGCCGTGCCTCTGGTGACTACGGACGCTCCTATTGTCGGCACGGGCATCGAGAAGGACATGATCTCTGACAGCCGCATCCAGATCGTGGCCGAAGGCGACGGCGAAGTGACTTTCGCCGACGCGACGAAGATACAGATCAGGTACGAGCGTACGGAAGACGAGATTCTGGCGTCGTTCGAGCCGGAAGTGACCACATACGAGCTTCCGCGCTACCGCCGTACCAACCAGAATACTTCCATCACCCTGAAGCCCATCGTACTGACGGGCGACAAGGTCGTGAAGGGACAGATCCTTACCGAAGGCTATTCGACGCAGCACGGCGAGCTGGCTCTGGGCCGCAACCTGAAGGTGGCGTTCATGCCTTGGAAGGGTTACAACTTCGAGGACGCCATCGTGATTTCGGAGCGTATCCAGCGTGAGGACATCTTCACGTCGGTGCACGTCGACGAGTACATCATGGAGGTGCGCGACACCAAGCGCGGTGTCGAGGAGCTGACTTCGGACATTCCGAACGTGAGCGAGGACGCTACCAAGGACCTCGACGCGAACGGTATCATCCGTATCGGCGCCAACGTGCATCCGGGCGACATCCTGATCGGCAAGATCACCCCGAAGGGCGAGAGCGATCCTTCGCCTGAGGAGAAGCTGCTCCGCGCCATCTTCGGCGACAAGGCCGGCGACGTGAAGGACGCCTCGCTCAAGGCGCAGCCTTCGCTGCACGGCGTGGTGATCGACACGAAGCTCTACAGCCGCGCCAACAAGGAGGGCAAGAAGGGCAAGAGCGCCGAGAAGGTGCAGATCGAGAAACTCGACGAGAAGTTCGCAGCCGAGATTGCGGAGCTGACCAAACGGCTGGTGGCCAAGTTGTGGACCCTGCTTCAGGGCAAGACCACGACCGGCGTCACCGACTACTTCGGTGTGGAACTCTATCCCGCAGGCACGAAATTCTCGCAGAAGATGCTGGAGGAGATCGCCCGCAAGACCACGGACGAGAAGACCGGCGTGGTGATGGGGTATCTGAATCTCGGCACCTGCAAGTGGACGGGCGACGCCCACACCGACGCGCTGATCGAAGCTACCATTAACAATTATACCATCGAATGGAAGAAGGCCGACGCCGCCATCAAGCGTGAGAAGTACAACATCACCAACGGCGACGAGCTTCCGCAGACGGGCGTCATTCAGATGGCCAAGGTCTACATCGCCAAGAAGCGCAAGCTCAAGGTGGGCGACAAGATGGCAGGACGCCACGGCAACAAGGGTATCGTAGCCCGTATCGTGCGCGACGAGGACATGCCGTTCCTCGAAGACGGTACGATCGTCGATATCTGTCTGAACCCGCTGGGCGTGCCTTCGCGAATGAACCTCGGACAGATTTACGAGACCGTGCTCGGATGGGCGGGCCGTGAACTGGGCCTGAAGTTCGCAACGCCGATCTTCGACGGTGCGTCGCTCGACCAGATCAACGAGTACACGGCCAAGGCGGGTATTCCGCACAGCGGCCGTACGTACCTCTACGACGGCGGCACGGGCGAAATGTTCGACCAGCCGGCGACGGTGGGCGTGATCTACATGCTCAAGCTCGGCCACATGATCGACGACAAGATGCACGCCCGTTCGATCGGTCCCTATTCGCTCATCACGCAGCAGCCGCTCGGCGGTAAGGCCCAGTTCGGCGGTCAGCGTTTCGGTGAGATGGAGGTTTGGGCGCTCGAAGGCTTCGGCGCCGCCAACATCCTGCAGGAGATCCTGACCATCAAGTCCGACGACGTGATGGGCCGCGCCAAGGCTTACGAGGCGATCGTCAAGGGCGAGAACCTGCCCAAACCGGGTATTCCGGAGGCTATGAACGTGCTGCTGCACGAGCTTCGCGGTCTGGCCCTGTCGGTCAAACTCGAATAAGGTATAATTTGAGGATAAGAAAAACGAAGAACAAATATGTCAATTTCCAAAGACAATAAGACGAACAATGGTTACAGCCGCATTTCGATTGGCTTGGCCTCCCCTGAGGAGATTCTGGCCCAGTCGAGCGGCGAGGTGCTCAAGCCCGAAACCATTAACTATCGTACCTACAAGCCTGAGCGCGACGGTCTGTTCTGCGAACGCATTTTCGGTCCCGTCAAGGACTACGAATGCCATTGCGGCAAGTACAAGCGTATCCGCTACAAGGGTATCGTCTGCGACCGCTGCGGTGTGGAGGTGACCGAGAAGAAGGTGCGCCGCGAGCGTATGGGCCACATTTCGCTGGTCGTGCCCGTGGTTCACATCTGGTACTTCCGTTCGCTGCCCTCGAAGATCGGTTACCTGCTGGGTATTCCGTCGAAGAAGCTGGAGGCGATCATCTATTACGAGCGTTATGTCGTGATCAACGCCGGCGCCGCCGCCGAGCAGGGCATCGAGCGTCTGGCCACGCTTTCGGAGAAGGAGTATCTCGACGTGCTGGCCGCGCTGCCGAAGGGCAATCAGGCGCTGGATGACAGCGATCCCAACAAGTTCGTCGCGCAGATGGGCGCCGAGGCGATCTACACGCTTCTGAAGACCGTGGACCTCGATTCGATGTCTTACGCGCTGCGTCACAAGGCTTCGACCGAGACTTCGCAGCAGCGTAAGAGCGAAGCCCTCAAGTGCCTGAACGTCATCGAGTCGTTCCGCGCGTCGGAGGGTAAGAACAAGCCCGAATGGATGGTGCTGAACGTCATCCCGGTCATTCCGCCCGAACTGCGTCCGCTGGTGCCGCTGGACGGCGGCCGTTTCGCCACGTCGGACCTGAACGACCTTTACCGTCGTGTCATCATCCGCAACAACCGTCTGAAGCGGCTCATCGAGATCAAGGCTCCGGAGGTGATTCTGCGCAACGAGAAGCGCATGCTGCAGGAGGCTGTCGATTCGCTGTTCGACAACTCGCGCAAGAGCAACGCCGTAAAGAACGAGTCAAACCGTCCGCTCAAGTCGCTGTCGGATTCGCTCAAGGGCAAGCAGGGACGTTTCCGTCAGAACCTGCTGGGTAAGCGTGTCGATTATTCGGCCCGTTCGGTCATCGTCGTCGGCCCTGAGCTGAAGATGCACGAGATGGGTATTCCGAAGGACATGGCGGCCGAGCTTTACAAGCCGTTCGTGATCCGCAAGCTCATCGAGCGCGGCATCGTGAAGACGGTGAAATCCGCGAAGAAGATCATCGACCGGAAAGACCCCGTGATCTGGGGTATTCTGGAGAATGTCATAAAGGGACACCCCGTGCTGATGAACCGTGCCCCGACCCTGCACCGTCTGGGTATTCAGGCGTTCCAGCCCAAGCTGATCGAGGGCAAGGCAATGCAGCTCCACCCGCTGGCATGTACGGCGTTCAACGCCGACTTCGACGGCGACCAGATGGCCGTGCACCTGCCGCTGGGCAATGCCGCCATTCTGGAGGCCCAGCTGCTGATGCTCGGTTCGCACAACGTCCTTAACCCGGCCAACGGCGCGCCTATCACCGTGCCGTCGCAGGACATGGTCCTCGGTCTGTACTACATCACCAAACCCCGCAAGGGCGTGAAGGGCGAAGGCCGCGTATTCTACGGTCCTGAGGAGGCTATCATCGCCTACAACGAGCGTCAGGCGGACCTGCACGCCATCGTGAAGTGTCTGGTGGACGACATCGACGAGAACGGCAATCCGATTACCGAATTGAAGGAGACGACCATCGGCCGCATCCTCTTCAATCAGGTGGTGCCCAAGGAGGTCGGTTATATCAACGAAATCCTCACGAAGCGTTCGCTGCGCGACATCATCGCCGTGGTGATGAAGAAGGCCGGTGCCGACAAGGTGGCCGCTTTCCTCGACGATATCAAGCATATGGGTTACCAGATGGCCTTCCGCGGGGGTCTGTCGTTCAACCTCGACGCCGTGATTATCCCCGAAGAGAAGGAGAAACTCGTGCAGGAGGGTTACGAGCGTTCGGACTCCATCATGGAGGACTACAACATGGGTCTGATCACCAACAACGAACGTTACAACCAGATCATCGACGTCTGGACGAACATCAATACCAAGCTCACGAAGGTCGTGATCGACACGCTGATCAAGGACGACGACGGTTTCAACCCGGTATACATGATGCTCGACTCCGGCGCCCGTGGTTCGAAGGAGCAGATTCGTCAGCTGAGCGGTATGCGCGGTCTTATGGCCAAGCCGCAGAAGTCGGGCGTCGAGGGCGGTCAGCAGGTCATCGAGAACCCGATCCTCTCGAACTTCAAGGAGGGACTTTCGGTGCTGGAGTACTTCATTTCGACGCACGGTGCCCGTAAGGGTCTTGCCGATACCGCGCTTAAGACCGCCGACGCAGGTTATCTGACCCGTCGTCTGGTGGACGTTGCGCAGGACGTGATTATCAACGAAGAGGACTGCGGTACGCTCCGCGGCCTGACGGCTACGGCCATCAAGCGCAACGACGACGTCGTGCAGACCCTCTACGACCGCATTCTCGGCCGTACGGCCCTGAACGACGTGATCCATCCGCTTACGGGCGAAGTGATCTGCAAGGCCGGCGAGGAGATTACCGAGTCGATCGCCGAAGCGATCGAGAAGTCGCCGCTGGAGTCGGTCGAGATCCGCTCGGTGCTGACCTGCGAGGCGCGCCGCGGCGTATGCGCCAAATGCTACGGCCGCAACCTTGCCACTGCCCGCATGGTGCAGAAGGGCGAAGTGGTCGGCGTGATCGCCGCCCAGTCGATCGGTGAGCCGGGTACGCAGCTTACGCTCCGTACGTTCCACGTCGGCGGTGTGGCCGGCGGTACGGCCGTCGAGACCAATGTCGTTTCGAAATACGAAGGCCGTCTGGAAATCGACGAGCTGCGCACCGTCAAGGGCAAGAACGCCATGGGCGAGGCGATTGACATCGTTATCTCTCGTCAGTCGGAGTTCCGCATCGTCGATCCCAAGACCGAAATCGTTCTTTATACGCACAACCTGCCTTACGGCGCGACGCTCTTCATGGCGGACGGCGCCGAAGTCAAGAAGGGCGACATGATCTGTGAGTGGGACCCCTACAACGCCGTTATTATTTCGGAGTACGAGGGCCGCGCCGTTTACGAAAACATCATCGAGGGCGTTACCTACCGCGATGAGCGCGACGAGCAGACCGGACTTTCGGAGAAGGTGGTCACCGAGTCGAAGGACAAGACCAAGAACCCCGTCATCAAGATCGTCAACAAGGAGGGCGAGGAGGTCAAGCAGTACAACCTGCCCGTTTCGGCCCACGTCGTGGTGAAGGACAACGCCAAGATCAAGGCCGGCGATATCCTGATCAAGATTCCGCGTGCCGTCGGCAAGTCGGGCGGCGACATCACCGGCGGTCTGCCGCGTGTTACCGAGCTGTTCGAAGCCCGCAACCCGTCGAACCCCGCCATCGTTTCGGAAATCGACGGCGAGGTGTCGTTCGGCAAGATCAAGCGCGGTAACCGTGAGATCATCATCACCTCGAAACAGGGCGATATGAAGCGTTACCTCGTGCCCCTGTCGCGTCAGATCATCGTGCAGGAGAACGACTACGTGAAGGCCGGAAGTCCGCTGTCGGACGGCGCCATCACTCCGAGCGACATCCTCAATATCCTCGGCCCGACGAAGGTGCAGGAGTACATTGTCAACGAGGTGCAGGAGGTGTACCGCATGCAGGGTGTGAAGATCAACGACAAGCACTTCGAGGTCATCGTCCGCCAGATGATGAACAAGGTGCGGATCGAGGATCCGGGAGACACCCGTTTCTTCGAGGACCAGACCGTCGACAAGTGGGAGTTCATGGACGTCAACGACGAACTTTACGACAAGGTGGTCGTTACCGACGCCGGCGATTCGACGTCGCTGCAGCCCGGACAGATCGTTTCGCTGCGCAAGCTCCGCGACGAGAATTCGAGCCTCAAGCGCCGCGACATGAAGCCCGTGCAGGTGCGCGATATTATTCCCGCAACTTCGACGCAGGTGCTGCAGGGTATTACCCGCGCCGCGCTGCAGACTTCGAGCTTCATCTCGGCCGCATCGTTCCAAGAGACCACCAAGGTGCTCAACGAAGCTGCCATCCAAGCGAAGGTCGATCCGCTGGAGAACCTCAAGGAGAACGTCATCTGCGGTCATTTGATCCCCGGCGGTACGGGTCTGCGCGAGTACGACAACCTCGTGGTCGGGTCGAAAGCCGAGTTGGAATCACTTCAGCAGGCGCAGTAAACTTACGTTATATATACGATTCGAAAGAAGCCGTTCCTTCTGGAACGGCTTTTTTTTTACCTTGTCCGGATTTTTTCATTGTCTTTATCACGTCACTGTCCCGATAATTATGCGTAAATCGAAATGGTTCATAATCCCGGCGGCTTGGCTGGCTGTTTTCTTATCGGTCGGATGCGTTGGCCGCCCCAAACCGGGTGTTTCGGCGCAAGCGGAGATGACCGCTGACGGAGTTGCTGCGGATAGCTGAAAACCCTGTACGCTGCAGCGAAGCGTGCTTGGCGCTGTTCGAACTTACGGGACCGGTGAAAACCTGCCAAGCAGAGAGCTGGCAGACCGGAACTGCCGAAAAAGAGTGCGAGGAGTGGAGAGGATGCGCAGGCCGGGATGTCGGCGTTGCTGCCCTGTGATACCGCAGGCCGGATCGTTATTTTCATACGATGACGCCGGGCGGCTGACGCGGACCCATGCGAATCCCGGCCCGCAAAAACTGCGGGTTCCTGCCGGGGAGAGCCTGTCCGGGTTATTTTTTGTCGTTGTAACGCTTGGCGAGACCTCCGGTCGATGTTTCGCGGTAGAGACTCGGCAGGTTGTGGCCGGTTTCGTTCATCACCTCCACGACCTTGTCGAAACTGACCATATGCGAACCGTCGGAGAGCGTGGCGTAGGCGTTGGCGTCGAAGGCTCTGGCCGCGGCGATCGCGTTGCGTTCGATGCAGGGGACCTGCACAAGTCCGCAGACGGGGTCGCAGGTCAATCCCAGATGGTGTTCGAGTCCCATCTCCGCGGCGTATTCGATCTGCGCAGGCGTGCCGCCGAACAACTGGCAGGCCGCGGCGGCAGCCATGGCGCAGGCCACGCCGACCTCACCCTGACAGCCGACTTCGGCGCCCGAAATCGAAGCGTTGGTCTTGGCGACGTTGCCGAAGAGTCCCGCCGTGGCCAGCGCCCGCAGGATGCGGATGCGCAGGAAGTTGCGCGAATTGGCCAGATGGTAGAGCACCGCCGGGACGACGCCGCACGAGCCGCACGTCGGGGCCGTTACGACGGTGCCGCCGGAAGCGTTCTCTTCCGAAGTCGCCAGCGCATAGGCGTAAATCTGGGCGCGGGATTTCAGCGAATCGGTGTAGCTCTTCGATTTGACCCAGTAGGTGCTGGCTTTGCGGGCGACTTTAAGCCCTCCGGGCAGTACGCCGTCGTTGTTCAGGCCGCGCTGGATCGTCTCGCACATCACGGTCCATATCTCGTCGAGGTAATCCCAGATTTCGGGACCTTCGCAGTCGGTTACGTATTCCCAGTAAGTCTTGCCTTCGTGGCTGCACCACGCTTTGATCTCGCTGACGGTAGTCAGCGGGTAGATGCTGTGCGGCGTTTCGAGACGCGACGTCTCGTTTGCCAGCGCACCTCCGCCGATGCTGTAGATGGTCCAGCTGTCCGCGACATTGCTTGCCTTCAGCCCTTCGAACAGCATGCCGTTGGGGTGGAAGGGCAGCACGACTTCCGGTTTCCAGACGATTTCGGTCGGAGCGAGAGGCTCCAGCACCGAGAGGATCGCGGCGTCGGTAAGGTGGCCTTTGCCGGTGGCGGCCAACGACCCGTACAGCGTCACGCGGTAGGCGTCCGCATCGTGACAGCGTTCGGCGAAGCGTTCGGCGGCTTTCTTGGGACCCATCGTGTGGCTGCTCGACGGGCCGTTGCCTATTTTGTACAACTCCTTGAGTGATTCCATCGTATCGTTGTTTTCGGGGCAAAGACAGTGCAGGCCGGGCGCAGAGACGAATTTATTCGAACCGTGCCGGGACGCCGCCTGTCTGAGCGGAGGTTTATCCGCCGCAAAGATAATGTAAATGTCGGAATTTTCTCTTCCCGAAAGAGATTTGAAGAGATCGGAGGCCTGCCCGGCGGGTTTATAAAACAGGAGAGAAACCGAGGTTTCTCTCCTTGTAGTCTCACCGCGACTCGAACGCGAATCTAGGGTTTAGGAAACCCTCGTTCTATCCCTTGAACTATGAGACCCTGAAAAAAGCGGTGCACCTCCGACGAAGCGCACCGCAAAGATAATAATTTTTCCTGTTTTTAGAAACTGAAACCTACGCCGATCGAGAACGTGTGGGCGCGGGCGGTGTAATTACCCGAAAAATCGGCGATCGGGCTGGTGAGCTGGCTTTCGGGAATGCCTGCCGCCGTCAGTTTTTCGTTCACGATGCCCAGCACCGAATTGGTGTAGGGATAGGAGCCTGTGCGCTCCGGATCGGCCGAATTGACATAGCCGTAGGCGATGTCGATGTTCATCCATTTGATCGGGCGGAAGGTGACGCCGGCCGTATAGGCGAGCTTGGTCATCGACGGGGTTTCGGGATTGAGGTAGTCGCTGCGCACGGGGCTTTCGTCCACGTACATACCCATGCGGGCCGTCAGCCAGTCGAGAGCGTGGTACTGGCCGCCGAAGCGGAACGCCAGCGTATTGGAGTATTTCTTGTCGCTGACCGGAATGTTCAGCACGGGCGTATTGCTGTCAGGGTCGAGAATCCGGACGTCGAGCTGGTCGTAGGCGCTCCAGAGCACATATTGCAGATCGACGGCGAATTCCCACTTCGGAACGGGGCGGAAGCTGACGCCCCACGTCAGCGACGCCGGCAGGGGCAGTTCGGTCTTCACGACGGCCGACGTGAGTTTGGCGGGGTCGAGACCCAGCTGGGGCAGGAGCTGGCCGATTGCCTGAGCGATCTGGGCGTTGTCGATCATACGCAGGTCGATCGAACCCGAATTGACCTTCATTTTGAGTTTCGAACGGTAGGTGAAGCCCAGCGACCACTGTTCGTTGATGTCCCACATCATGCCGAGGTTTACGCCGACGGCCATCTTGGCTTTGCCTTCGAGGCCCAGCGACATCAGGTTTTTGTCCCCGGCCATTTCGAAGAGGTTGGGCATTTGCGGATTGAGCATTTGCAATGCGCCCATGAGCGCCTTGTTCTGCGCATTGTCCGCACCGATAGGCAGCAGCGAACGCGAAAGGTCGAATTTACCCCATGTCATCATCAGACCGCCGCCGACGGAGAGGTGCTCGCAGAGTTTGAACGAGACGGTCGGCTGGACGTTGTATGCCTTGAGATTGATCGACTGCACGAGCTGCGCTCCCGGCCAGTTGTTGCCCCAGTCCATCGAGGAGCCGAACGGCGTGTTGAAGGCCAGACCGACCGACATCCAGTCGAGGGGTTTGTAGTTGAAGTAGGCGTAAAGCGGAGTGGCTATGCTGTTGTCCGAAGTGTAGTGCTGCGGTTTGGTCTTGCCCGTATAGTCGGGGAGCGACGTATAGGTAGCCTTCGAAGCGATACCCGTGATGCCGACCGAAATGTCGAACTCGGAGTCCTGAAACGAAGCGGCGGCGGGGTTGAACCAGATCGATTCGGAGTTGAGTTTCATGGCTGTACCCACATGGCCCATACCGTTCTGCTTCGAGGAGAGGTTGTTCACCTGATATCCTTCGGCGTATGCTCCGGAGGCGGCGGCAGCGGCGGCCAGAAGTAGGAAGATTTTTTTCATAACGTATTGGTTTGGTTTATACTGTCCGCACTGCGGAGTGCGAAAAATCGAGGGCAAAAGTATAAAAACTATTCCCGCCGCCCAAACTTTTTGGCCTAAAATTCCTGAAAATTGACCTGAATGGTATAGGATTGGCCGAAAGGACGGATGGGGCGGGGGAGGCGCTGCCGCATGAAAAAAGTGCGGCATGTGTCATGCCGCACCTGAGTCTTCGTTCCATGCCGGATTATTTCCGGTTGTTGTACGCTTCGAGCGCCTTGCCCAGAATGAGCAGCGAGCGTTCGAGGTCCTCTTTTTTGAGGACATAGGCGATGCGGACCTCGTTGCGGCCGCGGGTCGGGTCGGAGTAGAAGCCCGAAGCCGGGGCGAGCATGACGGTCTCCCCCTCGTATTCGAAATCCGAAAGACACCATGCGCAGAAGTCGTCGCTGTCTTCGACCGGGAGCCGCGCCACGGTGTAAAAGGCGCCCATCGGAATCGGCGAGTAGACGCCCGGAATGCGGTTGAGACCGTCGATCAGGCACTTGCGGCGTTCGATATACTCTTCGTAGACTTCGGTGCTGTAGGAGCGCGGAGCGTCGATCGAAGCTTCGGCGACGATCTGGCCGATCAGCGGCGGCGAGAGCCGCGCCTGACAGAATTTCATCACCGCGTCGCGCAGTTTTTTGTTCTTGGTGATGAGCGCGCCGATGCGGATGCCGCATTCGGAGTAGCGTTTCGACACCGAGTCGATCAGCACGACGTTCTGTTCGACGCCTTCGAGGTGGCAGGCCGAAATATAGGGCGATCCCGTATAGATGAATTCGCGGTAAACTTCGTCGGAGAAGAGGAAAAGATCGTATTTCTTCACCAGATCGCGGATGCGCTCCATCTCTTTGCGGGTGTAGAGGTAACCCGTGGGGTTGTTGGGGTTGCAGATCAGGATGCCGCGCGTGCGCTCGTTGATCAGTTTTTCGAACTCCGCGACGTCGGGCAGCGCAAAGCCTTGTTCGATCGACGAGACGACCGGACGGATCACGGCGCCCGCCGAGATGGCGAAAGCCATGTAGTTGGCATAGGCCGGTTCGGGCACGATGATCTCGTCGCCGGGGTTCAGGCACGACATGAAGGCGAACAGCACCGCTTCGGAACCTCCCGTGGTGACGATGATCTCTTCGGGCGAAAGTTTGATCTGGTATTGCTGGTAGTAGCCCGCCAGCTTTTCGCGGAGCGACCGGTAACCGTCGCTGGGGCTGTATTCGAGTACTTTGCGGTCGATCTTCTTCAACGCTGCGAGTCCCGTCTGGGGCGACGGCAGATCGGGCTGGCCGATGTTGAGGTGGTAGATTCTGATTCCCCGCGACCGGGCGGCTTCCGCCAGCGGAACGAGTTTGCGTATCGGAGATGCCGGCATCAGCTCGGCGCGTTGTGAGATTTCGGGCATGCGTGAAAAGGTTTTTGAATGACGCAGGAGACTATTCAAGCTCGATCGTCGGACGGAATTTGACGGCCTTGCGGGGCGGGATCTTCACGGCCGCACCCGTGCGGGGATTGCGGCCTATGCGCGCGGCTTTCTGCTGCACGCTGAACGTTCCGAGACCCGTGAGGGTAAGACGCTCCCCTTCGCGGAGCGACTGTACGGTCACCCGGATAATGGCATCGACGGCTTTGCGCGCGTCGATTTTCGAAATGTTCGCATCGAGAGCGATAGCCTCGACCAACTGCGCTTTGTTCATATTATTTGAGTGTGAAAGTTGCGTCTCTTCCTAACCTATTGGCAAAGATATGCAATTTTCCTAAAAGTCAAAAATTATAGTGCGGAATTGGAACTTTGCCACCCTCCGTCGGGAATAAACGGGATAAAGATTTGGCAGAATGGAAAATCCGTGCTACTTTTGTCCTCGGAAAGATGGCAGAGTGGTCGATTGCGGCGGTCTTGAAAACCGTTGAGCTGCGAGGCTCCGGGGGTTCGAATCCCTCTCTTTCCGCCAAAGTACTACGAATAAAAAAGCGATGCACTGTAAAATACACATTTACAGTGCATTTTGTTTTTAGCCTCAAACAGGAAAATGCAGTTTTAAGCAGATTACTTGTGTCTTATTCGGTGTACCTAAATATGGCTGAAAAAAGTACACCGATTTAGCTGTAATTTTCTGATATGCATTTGCTTGCGCCGTTTTACTTCTTGCCTTTGGACACTTGGGATTTTAATTTTGCAACTTAAAACCTATGTCTATGGAAAGGACTACTTTCGGCCTGCTGTTTTATATTCGCAGGACCAAACTCAACAAGTCGGGCGAGGCTTCGATTTTTTTGCGTATTACTGTCAATGGTGAGCGTGCAGACGCTTCTATCAAACGTTCCATCGAACCCCGTTTATGGAATACGGCCAAAGGTAAAGCCGTCGAAAACGGGCGTGGATGTAAAGACCTGAATCTCTATCTGGATGCTATTTCCGCTAATATTTTTCGTATTCAGCGTGATATCGAATTGGAGGGTTTGGAATTGACCCCTCATATTGTTCTTGATCGCTACTTGGGGAAGAAGCGTCCCGAACGTCATACTTTGTTGGAAGTTTTTGCTGAGCACAATGAAAAGCAGAAAAAACTATCGGGGATAGACATTGCTCCGGCAACGGTTGTACGTTATGAAACCTGCAGGAAATTGATCACACAGTTTTTGCAATCTACCTATCGTCGGGAGGATATTTATTTGGATGAATTGTCCCGTCAGTTCATCGAAGATTATGAGTTCTTTTTGAAGACCGAGCGGAAATGCAGCCATAATACGACGATTCAATATCTCAAGAATCTGAAAAAGATAACCCGTATCGCCATGACAAAAGGGTGGTTGAAGACAGATCCCTATGTCGGAATTCGATTTCACAAAGAGCAGGTGGAGCGTGATTTTCTTGACAAGTCCGAGCTGAAAAAATTACTCGATAAGCAGATTGACATTCCCCGATTGTCGCAGATACGGGACGTATTCGCGTTTTGTTGCCTGACAGGACTGGCATTTTCGGATGTAAAACAACTGCGGCCGGAACATATTGCGGTGGACATAAATGGTGTGAATTGGATTCGTAAGCCACGCCAGAAAACCGGGAGTATGTGTAATATACCTATAATAAGTGCGGCGCAGGAGATTTTATCCCGTTACAGCGACAATGACTATTGTCAAATGCATGGTGTATTATTGCCTGTGTGCAGTAATCAAAAGATGAATGCTTATTTGAAGGAGTTGGCCGATGTCTGCGGCATTCGCAAACTTCTTTCGACGCATACCGCGCGACATACGTTCGCCACCTTGACGCTCGCAAGCGGTGCGACCATTGAAAACGTCGCCAAGATGCTCGGACACTCCGATACGAAAATGACCCGCCACTATGCCCGGATTTTGGATTCATCAATCTTGCGGGATATGCAGGTGGTAGCCAAAAATATGGCTTTGTAATATCGTACGTCCTTTAACGCCCGGTGAGAGTCAGAGCTATCTTGCCGGGTGTTTTGGGGCGTCGCGATGTTACAATATCGACATAGTCATTTCAAGCACCCCCCCCCTAATCTATAAAGGAACCCAACCGATGATTGCTCAAAGAGGCAATATACTTAAATAAAAGCGGGTAAGTGTATTCTCATCCTGATAAGACCTTTCTGAAAATCAAGATATAATGTTAAAATGTTGATATATAATTATATACGTGTCTGAATTGCCCGTGCCTTTGTGGTATCTTTGCGTCAGAATCATTCGTGATAGTTACTGCTATGGACCGTATGGAAGAAATTCTGGAAATTGTGCGAGAAATCCGTGAGGATGTCTCCTTTATGAAACGCCACCGTAATATGCTGTGCGGGATGCCTATTCTGGAAGTCAACGAAGTATGCGACCTTTTGAAGATGAGCGATCGCCAACTGCGCCGATACCGCACATCGGGTCAACTCGTCGGTTTCCATTTCGGTCGCCGTCTGATGTTTTCTACGGCTGAAATCAATCGCTTCATAGAACGTGTAGAAATGGAACATAAACAGAAGAAGGCCTTGAGAAAGGCTATGCATAATCTTTAACATATGATACTATGTCTGAAACAACAGAAAGATCTTATTATCTGGTGGAGTCCATGTATTTCGAGAAACTGCTCCGCACGCATTTCATGCTGATACAATCCACGCTGCTCTTCGAACACCTGTTGAGCCACAGTGACCGCCCGATGTTCCTCTCGGCCCGCAAGGTCTGCGAGGTATTGGGTATGGATCGCCACCAGCTCGAACAATGTCGTAAAAAGCGGATGATCCGCGCCCGTGCCGTCAACGGACAGATGCTCTACGATGCCTACGAGCTGATCGCGCTTACGGAACACTTCTACCGCCGGAAGCTGCGGAAGACCCTCTCCCGGATACCACAGTTCACAGTGCGCTGACCGAAAGGGATTGACTGCATTCGCAGCAGTCCCTTTTTGTTTTGAGGCAGCACGAGTAATAATTAGAATTCCTTTGTGATCGCCGTCTCCGGGGCAAGATAGCGTCAGGGGCTTACGCCCTTTTCGGCTTTTTCGCACGATCTCCACCCTGCGGGTCGTATCGCGCGAAAAAGTCCGACTGCGGGCTGCCTCTGCCGCTGAATTTTCTGCCCCGAAGCCGGCTTCTCACTTTCATAGTGGGTATTCGCCGGCCGTATGTCAAACCAAAATTCATTTCGAAGATGAAGAATCAAAAGTTCGAAATTGCGGTAGCAGGTTACGACTACCGCTTCAAGACCTACGCCCGGGACGGTGTGGAGGCATCGGTAAAGGTGAAATGTTTTCTCGGACAACCCGATGCCGAGTGTACTATCCTTATTCCGAGGTTGAACGACTACCTGCGGGAAACGGAATCCTGCCGCAGGCAGGCTTTACAGCGATGAGGAAGTGGATCGATCAGTCGACCTTTGACGAACTGCTGCTCGCCAATGCCGAGGATAACGTAGAGCGGACTATTCAAAGCGCATCGGCCGTGTTGAAAATAGTGCAGAAGTTCGTTCCAGAGGCAGCCTTGTTCTATCGTGTTACACACGCCGCAGACAGCCTGAAGAACTATTTCGAGGAAGCCTGCACTGGTTTCCGAAGAAACGGTATCCTGTTTCTCGTCCGCCAATACTTCTATCCAAAACTCTATTACGACCTCCGATTCGATTGGTCGTTGTTCCGATATGCGGACAACTACTCCTACGGCAAGGCTTTCGACAAGCAATCCGAACCGAATCGTATCGGGGTCTTCACCAAAAAGAAGATCGATGACTGGGTAAAATACCTCACGCAGGGTTTCCGGAACCTCGAACGGATCAATGCGGAGAACGAACGAAAAATGACGGGGTACCGCAATCGGTTGGAGGCAATACCCGATGTCGTCTGGAACAAAGACAAAAGCCGCGGCCATATCACACGGCATGGTTTGACCTATACTTTCGAAATAAGACAGACGGATTACAGCGAAAAGATCTCTTTGGATTATCGCTGCCGCACGCTCGATGATTTCCTTGCACTCTCCGACAACAAACTCATACTTAAACCTTGATTGACTACAGCTATGAGTACGACGAAAGCGATCTACTTGCAAAAACTTATCTGGGAAGGTTGGACAGTGCAGCATTTCATTGAAAGTCTGGCCCCGGAGGTCGAACGGATTATGGCCGGAAGAAGCTGGCGCAAACCTTTTGCCTCGAAGCAGGAACTTGCCGCATGGTGTAAGGACAACCAGCCTTACTACAAGAAGCGGATTCAGGGCGTGAACAACTATTTTGCCCGGTTGTATAACCTAAAATAAAGACGACTATGGAACGAAACATTATTATCGAAAATATCTGCTCCGCATGCCACTGCGGCGAACGGCGTGCCGAAGAATATCTGGCTGCGGAACTTCGCAATCTGCGGGAACTGCGGGATGCCGGTGCGCTGTGCTACGGCGATCTTGAAACGGCCTGTTCGGGGCTGGGATTGGACTTCGATTATACGGACTATTTCTGCCGGGCCTTGTCACTGAACTAACTCCGATTTACGATGAACAATCTTTGTTTTAACCGTTTCACACTGCGGACGGACGATGCGAAAATCCGCCGCAAAATCCTTCGCTGGCTGGCGCTCGATTACCGCTTGTACGAATACCACCCCTCGGACGCAGAGGTTCGCGGACGGTTCATCTCGTGCAAACCCTTTCCCGCCGAGGCGTTCCGGCGTCAGATCGGGAAATTGTACGGCGACAGGACGCTGTTCCTGCGGATTGTCTCTACGGACTTATACTCGCTCTATGTGGAAGGTAATGTCTACCTGCTCGGAGCATGGTACCGAATCTTTCTTTAATAACCTGCCGCCTGCTCCGAAACGAGCGGGCGGCATTATTTCAATAGTATGGCATACGAATCATCCATCCCTTTCGCGGATATCCGGGATTTCCGCGCCGCCGAGATCAACGGTATCCCGGCTCTTTTCACCATGTCTCGCCTCGATTCCGAAACCCTTCCCGCAGATTTTCACTCGTGCGAGGTCATGGGCGGTAGGGGCAGCGATTTTCAGTGGCTCGTTCCGCTGGCTCTTGTAAACTTCACCGGAACGTTCGTCTCCCGGCAACCCTTGCTTCGGGAAGGACAGGCATACGCCGAAATACGCCGGTACGGCCTCTACGACGCGACGGCTTTCGACGAATGGTCTGAAAACAACAACGATAACTCTTAAACATTATGCAACGAATGAATATGCAGGAATCCGATTTCCGGCGTGCGCTGGAAATCATCACCCGGAACAACCGGATCACGGTGTCGTTCAACACACCGATCGCCGACAACTACTCCCAAGTCTATCCGCTTCTTATCCATGAGAGCAATGCTTCGGTGCTGAAACAGCTCCATGAGGCGGGTTTCTCGATGAGTATGACGAAAAAAGGACTGGAAGTATCGAAGTATTAACCTCAAATAATCGCGCAATGAAACGCTATGAATTTTATCGGAATCAAAAAATTACTGTCATAGATTGCCGGTATTTCAGTATTGAAGCCGAGAATCTCGAAACGGCAGTCCAGAAGATCAAGGAACTGTGTGCAGACGGTCAACTCGACGAACTGTCAAACGATCCGACCTATCAGGAAGATGTAGCTTATCAAATTCCCGGTACGGAATATCCACTGGACATAGAAAACAATAACGGAGATCCTACGGTTATGATTTACTCAGCCGCAGACGGAACCCGTATCACGGACAACCTTCCGATATCGACCGGAATAACTCAAACCAAGAACATTATAATCAACTAAAACATGAATTTAAACGAATATTACCGTAACCATAAGCACGCGATCAACGCATCGATTATGGAAATTGCCTGTGATCTGGCCGTCGGACGACTGCTGAGTACGCACGATACACCTTTCGAAACATTTGTCGAAGCCGATGACCCCGACGATCCTGACAGCGGAACCCATTACAAGGAGGAGTTGCAAAAGGAATACGACAAATATTACGACGAGGAGTACGCCCGTGTCGCAAAGCTGATGCGCTTCGACTATTGCCAAGAGGATGGAGTCGCGGCTTCGCCTGAAGATACGAACACCTAAACCATAACTTATTATGATCGATATTCCTTTGTCCCTGCGCGTTCCGCCGCAGGGACGCTATAACCGCGGTATTTATACCTGTTATGAATGTGGCTTCGAACCGCCGCACTATAACGTAGTAACTTGCATGCTGGGCCTTGCCGAGACCTCTGCCGGTACGATGGTCGTCTGGGAATGTCCCCGGTGCGGGCAAAAATGGATGTTTCACTATCGGGCCCAAAATTCCCGTGAAGCCCACGATTATGCCGCCCAGCTCCTCGCTTACCGCCGCGGCGATCCCGATTGGCGTATGAAGCTGAATCCCGACTGGATTGCGGCGCAGCGACAGAAGAGTAACCCTAAAACCTGATCCTATGAAAATCTTTGAAAGAATCGCAAAACGCTATGCGCTTCAGAATTACTATCTGCGGCGCAATTTCTACTGGCCGGATACGCTGCCGGAGATTCTCGACTACTGGCAGCAACACAATGAATTGCCGTTCCTCTATGGCGGCGATAACTGGCCCTACGATGCTATGTGCGAGCGGCAGCGCCGCAAGGGCGTCTATGCTTCGCAATACCTGACCCCCGACCGTACGGCGCGCCAGATGGCGGCGCTGGCCGTGCGTTATTTCGACAATGACAGCCGAATCGTGGACGCCTGCTGCGGTACAGGACAACTTACGCGCGCCTTGATCCTCGAAGGCGTGCAGCCGTCGGCAATCCTTGGCTTCGATGTCGATGCGGAACTGGCCGATCTTTACGAACGTCTCTATCCCGAAGTTGCGGCTTTGCAGATGCAGTTCCATGAGATCGACTTCCGCTGTGAGAACGTCATCGCAAATCCGCCGTTCGAGATTACGGAGTGTGCGGCCTTCCTGCAATGGCTTTCCCGCACGCAACACTTAGGTGATCAAGCCTTGCTCCTTTTACCTTACGGCTATATCGACAAACAGCGTCCAAAGACCGTGCAGGAAACGATGCGACACTTTGTCGTTCACTATCGGGCACCCATGCAGGAGCCGTTCGCACGCACGAACTGCCGTGCGGAGATCGTCGTGCTGGAACGGGCCTAGAAATAAAGAAAGACGATAATATAATCTATCGCCTTTCTTTATAAAATGGTCAAAAATCTGAACATATTATGTATTATCGGAAATGTTTTGCATTTCTTTGGCTTCCCCCCCCCTCAATTATACCTTGAAATAATCATATATAAATAAAGGAAAGGCATTTAATATTGCAACGCTTGGCTCTGGCTTATTGATGTAATTTTGAAGTTGTGCTTTGAAAATTTTATCTTGAGCTATGGCATTTTTTACAGCAGGCATGATATTTTCTCCAGTACATATGTAATTAGCTTTCGATACATTCATGGTTTTTAGATGCTCCCAGCAATCTTTTGCATTCGAACATATTTTAGGTGTCCGATGACGATCTATCAAGATGAAATCCAAATTGTCGTAATGGCAAAATTCACATGACAATCGCTTAAAATTACGACAATCTGCGCAGCTGACAGTATATTTATAGTAGTTCTCATCCGGAAGTTCTTTCGTATACCGGATCGATTCGATCATTGGATAGTTTATGTAAAGTTTTCCGTTTGAAGTTTCATCGTCGAATAATTCCAGCATATCCTTCAATCTAATATTTATCTCTTCCAGAGAAAGGAATTTATGTTGAAGGTCGTAGTCGAAAAATAGGTAAATTTCGGCGAAATCCGAGGAATTGGCAATATCTTTAAACGGGTTTTCTTCATTGCCTTGGTGTATTTCCCGTAATAAGGATACAATGTCTCCAGTTCCCAACTCCATAATCTGCTTGTAAAGATTATAAATGTTGTTCCCAAAAGAATAAACTATCGTATCCGTTTCCTTTTCGAAAAACAGATATTTTATGCTCTCAAAAAGCATCGGCTCTCTTCGGGCTCCTTCAAAAACAAACAAAATCATAATTGAAAGGCATTACCTCTGAATAACTTTTCAATATTATGCCCAAACCGAAGTTCTTTTTGAGTACATGCGCTAAGAGGCTTGATTTTATTGTTGTTTACGATGAAGTTGCAATCCGGCCGTAGCAGGTCGTTCGTCATCAGATAAGTATTATGCGAAGAGGTGAAAACCTGACAGTCCAGAGCAAACAACCTCTTGCACACCTCGAATGCCAATTTAAAATGGTAAAAGGCATCGAACTCGTCTATGAAAACAAATGATGCGCTTCTCATTTTTTGTATCCAGAAATACAGAAGCATCAGTGCATTCGTGCCTGTTGAGATAATCTTATCAAAGATAACATCTCTGCCGCCTATTTTACAAACGAGCAGTTTGTCATTAGGTCGAGGATTCGCGAATTGATACTTTTGTTCACTGACTTGGTGTAAAAACTCGCTGAAATCTTTTACTAAATTATTCTGGATGATATATTCATCAAGATTGGTTGGTGCAAGATCCAATCCGATAAATTCTCGTGTGTCGAGACACCGGAACCACAGCATTGAATCAACGAATTGCAACACTGTTAGCAGATAATGATTTTTTGCCAACGGATATGATGTGAGTAAAAAGTTGATAATGGATACGTTGTTGGCATTATCTTTCAAATTTCGTTTGGTAGTATTCTCCATCGGAAATTCATTGGTATCTATGTTGAATGTACGAGCGGTTCGTTCGAATACTAATGTATTATCGACGGATAGTTTTTCCGTTAAAAGCTGCCCGATATTATTTTTCGAGTAGCAATAATTGATTATTCTGTCAGCATCCTTGAATACATACTCAAATTCCACCGGGACATTTAGTTTCCCCACATATACAAAATTGGCGTAATAATCCAGTTTTCTCCATTTCTGACCAAGATGGTTTACAATATCAAAGAGTGCTAACCCAAAGTTTGTTTTACCAGAACCATTAGGGCCATAAATGATCCCATTTTTAATGATGCCGTCCTTGATAACTTCGGTGTTGAATTCATAATTGTTAGGTGTGGATAAATCCCACTCTATACGTTCGGAAAAACCGCGATAGTTTTTGACTGAAAATTTTGCAAGCATCATGATAGGTGAATTTTTGCAAATATAATATATTATTTCTGTTATGCCGTAATTTTTTTACGGTTATATTGCAAACTCTACATTAATCAAGCCATTATTCAATCAGATACGCTATTAATATCCCGGAATATATACCGAGGAATCATAAAAATTATCCCCTTGTCGGTTGCCATCGGGAAAGATAAGCCCGGGACGGTCGGCTGCACCTCCCTCTCCGGCTCCGGGGCGAAAAAATCATCCTCGCCGGAGCTGCGGTATTTTTCCGCCCCTGCACCTTCGCCGCGGGCTTATGAATCTTCCCGAGGCAACCGATCCGTTCGGGATATAAAGCCTCATAACATATTATTCATTGCTTGCGCGATAAAAACAATAAAATTCGTGTGAGCGGAAAACACGTGAGACACACGGTAAAAACTGTTCGATGTTATGCAGACTACGAAAATGAACACACAATCGAAGAAGAGGGGCAAGAATGCAAACCGCAAGACGGCTGTTCCCGACATCGCCGGACAGGAAGCACGGGATGCTGCTCGTGTCGAGATTTCCGAAGAAGCGCCTATCGAATCGCAAAAAACGGCTGATGAGGAACGTCCATTCATAGACCAGCCGACAGTTCATCCTGAGACGGATGTCCGGCTGCTTGATTTGAACAAAATCATCAATTCGACCTACAATCCCCGGAAGAACTTCCGCGAAGAAACGCTGTTGGAACTTGCCGAGAGCATCAAACAGTCGGGCGTTCTTCAACCTATCTGCGTGCGTCCGAGGGATGAGGGCTTCGAGATCGTCTACGGCGAGCGCCGCTATTGGGCGGCTGCAATGGCGGGTCTGAAATTCATCCCGGCTTTGGTGCGGGATCTGTCGGACGCCGAGGCGGAGGATGCCGCCATCACGGAAAACCTGCAACGCGAGGACGTACGGCCGCGCGAAGAAGCCGCTGCCTATAAGCGGGCCTTGCAGTCGGGACGGCATACGATCGAGAGCCTCGTGGGCAAGTTCGGCAAGTCGGAGGCCTACATCCGTTCGCGTCTGAAGCTCTGCGAGCTGATCGACGCCTTGGCCGGGATGCTCGACAAGGAGGATATTTCGGTGGGCGTCGCTACGGAGATCGCCAAATATCCCGCCGACATCCAGCAGGAGGTCTACGACGATCATTTCGCCGAGGGGTGTTACTGTTCGTGGAAGACCGCGCGGATCAAGGAGATCGCCCGGCGGCTCTACGAGCGTTATATGACCAAGCTGGAAAGCTACAACTTCGATAAGACGGAGTGCCTTTCCTGCCAGCACAACACGGCCAATCAGGTGTTGTTCAAGGACGAATGCGCGGGTGGCTGCGCAGGCTGCCAGAACCGCGAGTGCATGATCCGCAAGAACAACGAGTTTCTGGTGCAGAAAGCTGTGAAACTCCTCAAGGACGACCCGCGTACGACGCTGGCTACGGGCGGCGAAACCCCTGCTGCGGTGCAGGAAGCACTCGAACAGGAGGGCTATCACGTCGAAGAGTTGGAATACAGCGTTTATCACTACGATAAAGGCCCTCAGATGCCCGACGCTCCACAAGCCGAGGAGTTCGATTCGGAAGAGGATTTTACTGAGGCTAAGGAGGAGTACGAGGCCGAAATGGCGGCATTTGCCGAAGAAACTCAGCGGTTGGAGTTCGACATCTCGGAAGGACGTGTGCGCAAATACGCCATCATCGGCAACCTCGATATTGAAATCCGCTACGAAGAGATCGAGGACGAGGAGCGGGAAGTGACGGTAAATGAGGGGCAGGACGATGAGCATAAGGTCTTCGTCACCGTCGTCCCGCCTTCTCCGCTGGAAGGGCTGATGCAGCAGGATCGCCGCAACCGGGAAATCTGCTATGAGCATATCACGACCGATATGAAGCGAGTCTTCCTCGATGTGAAGGTTGTGAACAAGCCCTTGCAGAAAGAGGAGCAGCAGATGTTCTACTACGCCGTGATGCAGCGCGTAATGAGCGACTCGAAACTCCGTCAGTGCGGTTTCCGGCCCAAGGAGGGCTCTTACCTGACCGACCGGGAGCAGTTTGCCGCGGCGGGACGCATTACGGTCAAGCAGCAGGCGGCGCTGGTCCGCGCGTTCCTCGTAGACTACTTCCGCTCGGCAGCTCCGGAGTATGGATGTACGGACGAAACGCTCCTGACGGGAATGATGTGCCGCTTCGCGGATATGAACTTCACGGAGCAGAGCCAGAAGGTGCAGCAGGAGTATCTGAAAGTCTACGAGCGTCGCAAAGCCCGTCTTCAGGAGCAGATCGACGCTTTGCATGCAAAAGCTGAGGCCGAGGAGCTGGCGGTCTCGATGCAGAAGGCTCCGGACGTCGAGCCTGAGGAGCTTCCCGACCTGCTGCCGGACGAGACGCCCGATGCAGAGCCGAAGCCGCTGGTCATTCCGATGGATCCGGATATCGAACCCGACACCCGGATGCCGGAGGAGATGAAAACGGCGGCATAGTAACAACATGAACTAAATGTCCAAACCGACGGAGCAGGTTATGCCTGCTCCGTCTTTGCATTACTACTGTTATGAATAAGATTTCAGAGATTCCGGAACAGACACCTATTGCAGAAAAACCGACAGTAGAGATGCCCGCCGATCCGTGGCGCTGCGAAGAATGCGGTTCGCTCGAAGTGTCCTACCGAACATGGGTGGACAGCAATACGGGACAAGTTGCACCGGCAGCTCCCGAGCAGGATGATTTGTGGTGCGACGGATGCGAAGAGCACACGTACCAGATCCGCGAAAGCGAATTGATGTCCGATACGGTCGAGCCGTGGTGGAAGGACGGCACGACGGAAGAGGATCGGGAAATTATTACAGGACTGAAACGGGAGAATTTCAGCCCGAAGGACGATTGCAAGACTTTCCGCGACGCCTGCGACATGTGGTGGAACGGGAAGACAAACGGCGAGAAGATCCGTCTCTGGCGGCAAGCTACCGCTCCGGAGGAAGAATAACATAAAGATAAGAGCCATGAATAAGAATCTGATTGAAAAGATCGCTCCGCAGCTGACGGAGCTGATGATAAAGAAAATGGAGACGCTCACCGAAGAGTGGCGCAAGTCGTGGATCGCCGACCTCGCGCAGGGTCTTCCGCGCAACCTGCGCGGCACGCCCTACCGGGGCGGGAATACCCTGATGCTGCTGTTCCTCACGGAAATCGCAGGTTACTGCACACCGCTCTTTATGACGTTTAAACAGGCCAAGGAAGAGGGCCTGAATATCCTCAAAGGCTCCGGTTCGTTCCCGGTCTTCTTCTGGAAGCTGCATATACGCCATAAGGAGACCCGCAAAAAGATCGAACTGGCGGAATACTACCGCCTGTCGCAGGAGCAGCGGCGGCAATACGACGTGCTGCCCGTGATGCGCTATTATCCGGTTTTCAACATCGACCAGACGGACATGCAGGAGCGGCAGCCGGAACGCTACGCCGCGCTTACGACACCGGCCGGGCCGAAAAACTACTCAGACGGCCTGATGTGCGAACCGCTGGACCGGATGCTGGCGGAGCAGGCGTGGTTATGCCCCGTCCTGCTCAAATCCGGCAACAGGGCGTCCTATTCGCCGACGCTCGACCGGATCGTCTGCCCCGAAAAGCGGCAGTTTCCGGAGGGCGCGGCATTCTATACGACGCTTCTCCACGAAGTTACGCACAGTACGGGACATCCGGAGCGTCTGAACCGTTCTTTTGGTTCTTGTTACGGGGATGCCGATTATATCCGGGAGGAACTGGTCGCCGAACTTACGGCGGCCCTGTGCGGCGCAATGCTGGGTTTCGCCACGTCGCCCCGCGAGGAGAGCGCCGCCTATATCAAGGACTGGCTGGTGGAGTTCGATAAAGAGCCGACCTACCTGTTTGACATCCTCACGGACGTGAATCGCGCCGCGCGGATGATCTCCGAACGCATGGCTGGCGGGGAAAAATCGGATTCTACGGAAGCGATTCCGGCCGAAGCTGCCTAAAACACGTAAAACAGATCGTTTAACCTGCGCTGCGGCCGAAAGGCCGCGGCGCTTTTATTATCAGCAATATGCAACAATCCAAAACCGAAGATCGGTACAGCCGCGAAACGCTGCTGCCGATGAATACGCTTTACGACCATGAACATTGCCTGACGCAAGAGGACGTAGATGCCGCCAATGCTTTGGTTCGCCACATCGAACGTACCCGCAACCTGCTTGTCCCGCAGGTCGGCGACCGGGTGCGCTATACCACGCGCTACGGTGACTTCTACGGCAACGCCTTGATCGAAGCCGTCCGTGAAGGCGGAACGCTTTCGATCTGCATATGTCCGTACGTTCCCTTCGTGTGGAGGACAGCCGATGGTATCGGCTGCGCGGTGAGCGGAGGGCCTTTTACGGCCGTAACGTCGCGGGCACTGCAACCGCGCGGAAGCGTGCAGGGGGATTTCTGCGATTGGGGACATTGCGGCGCCTGCGGTAACGGTGCTGTCCGATTCTGCGCCGAGGTGCCGCTGTGGGAATACCGGGAACCGGAGCCGCTTTACGGCGATTTCACGACCGAGAAGTGGCGTAAGATCAGCCTTTACAAGGATACGGAAAACTTGCATGGCGACCTTTACCGGGGCGACTGTATTTCGTTCCGGACGGAGGAGGAGTTCCGACGGTTTCTCTCCGATTATGAAGGAACGGTATTCGCGGCTCTCGACCCGAAATCCGTCATCATTTGGTGTTATTGGGACAAGCAGACCGCCGTATCGCAAGAGAAATGGGATGCGCTCGATGCTCCCGTTTCCGAGCGGCGCATCTACAACACGCCCCAGCCCGTGAAACTCGTCAAGGACCACGGGCGGCATACCACGGTCTGCTATTTCGTCAGACCGGAAGACGACATCAGGCAACCGCAGGACATGACGCTCGAAGAGTTAATCTACGAAGAGTCATGCCCTACAAGCAAAGTTACAGCGTAGAATGATCCCGTCATCCGTATGCCACTCGATTTGGATGATGTGGACACGCAGACTTGCCGAATCATCGACCTCTGTGAGCGAGCCAGTGTTCAGGTCCCTGTGCATCCGAGGCTGCGCGATACAATGTATTAATATAATATCCATTTACCATGCACGAAGCAGAACAATATTTACGCAATCCAGAAACCCCGAACTCCCTGTACATCCAGTATCAAGGTCGACGCCGACGCCTGTTTTACAACCGCGATCAAAACATTTGCGGCATTATCGGTATTGGCAGACGAAGGTATGGCTTCGGGTTCGGCGACTGGGACGGCATCGAAAAGATTTTCAAACCGGCTCCGGACAAAGACCCTGAGGAAATCAATCGCCGTCTGATCCGCAAATTCCAGCGGGAAGCGGCCAAAGCGGGATTCACAGGCCCGTTCATCCGCAATATCCAGAATGCCGATTACAGAAAAAGTCTCTATAAAAACGGGATCACGACCGGCACCTGCATCGACGGGCAGATCATTACGCTCGATGCCGTGCGGAGATACTGCGGCGAAACGACCTACCGGTGTTTCTGCGAGGCAGTCCGTAGCCGCACGCCGTTCCACTCGGGACGGTTTGACTTTCGGGGCTACGACGGTTCGCTATGGGTGGAGCCCTGCGATAAGGATGATGGCTACCACCGGGTTGGAGACCTGGCCGCAGGATTCTCCAAAGAGTACCGCGGATGCGGTAACGGTTATTACTACCTGCTTATCAACGAACAAACCTTCATTGGCTGCGATATAGACTAACGAAAATCCGGACTATTATGAAAATCATGTGTCAGGAACATTACGACAAGGTAGTGCAGTACGCCGAAAGTATCGGCGACAAGACGCTCCACGAGTGTCTGAAACGGCTCGAACGGCGGGAGCAAAATCCCCATCATCCGTGCGAGATCGAACTTTACAAAGACTTTGCTCCGTATTCATTCCTTTTCAAAGAGCGCTATCCCGACGGGCGTTTGGGCGTTGTCGGCGGATTGGTTTATCATGGCCGTCCGGACCGCTCGTGCTGTTTCATCGACGAGCCGTTTCACGGTTGGATGACTCATACCTGAAAAGTCGAATACGAATTGCCGAGCCCGGCCGGACACAATAAATCCGGCCGGGATTTTGTTTTTATTATTAAATATTGGTAATTTTGCGTAAAGATTGAACAACTATGAAAACGACATCGGTAGCCCTCGGCGTTTATTTCGAGGATTTCATCAAGGCAAAAATCGCACAGGGGCGTTATAATAATGCCAGCGAGGTTATTCGGGCAGGCTTGCGGCTTTTGGAGGAGAACGAAAGCCGTCTGACGGAGTTGAAGACTGCCATCCGCGAGGGAGTCGACAGCGGCGTAGCCGAAGGATTCGACCCGGAGGATCATCTGAAAACCCTGAAAGCCAAGCGGACGAATGGATGAAATACGGTTTACCCGCAAAGCGGTCGAAGACCTTTCCGACATTTGGAACTATACGGCGGATATGTGGTCGGAGCGGCAGGCGGATACCTATTACAGGTTATTGATCGCCTCCTGCCGCAAGCTGGCAGGCAATCCTGTGTTGTTCGGTCGGGAATATAAGGAACTTGGAGCTGGAATTTACGGATTCAAGGTCAATAAGCGTCTTTTATCGCATTGTAGGCGATAAGGGGATTGAGGTCGTGCGTATACTTCACGAACGGATGGACCTTAGCAACCGATTCGCAGATTAGAAAACATTAAAAAAATAAGCATCCGTGACAAAACAAGAAATCGTTAAACGAATCGCCCGGGAAACAGGTGTCGAGGCCGCGACCGTATCGGCTGTCGTGGAGGGTTTTATGGAAGAGGTGCGCGCCGCGCAGATTCGCAAGGAAAACGTTTTCCTGCGCGGATTCGGAACGTTCCTGATTAAGCACCGTAAGGAGAAGACGGCACGTAACATCACAAAGAATACGACGCTCAAAATTCCGGCGCACGATATCTCGGCTTTCAAACCGTCGAAAGGATTCGTTATCAAATAAAGTTAAGAACTATTACTTAATAGATTGTAAAAGAGTGCCTTTAAGCAATCTTTTTAAGTATTTATACAGCATCGCAATTCATATAATTTCCTCCGTGTTGCATTAAAAAGTACAATGACAGTATTATCATCAAAGTTTACCGTGTTTACGAAAGGCGGAAATCGTCTGATATATGCCATATCCGATGAATACTTTACCAATCAGAAACGGGAACAGTTCGTGGAGAAGGTCGGGATTCCATTATGAATCGGCGGTAAGTGTTAGCGGAGCATGTAACAAAAATGGAAAAAATTCATATTCCCACCAAATATGGGGAGAATCCATGTATTCGCCCCATAAGTTATTGGAGATTCGTGGCCCTCTTTTACATGGGATGAACAACGCTTGCAGTCCCTTCTGGGGCGTGTGCATCATTTGCAAGACAAGTTGCTCGAACAAATGAGAGTTATAGGCTGTTGGACGGCTTCGAGAGCAAGCTGACCAGTTCGAAAAGGGCTAAGATCTCCAAATCCTCGCAGAACACGGCGCTGCATGATCAGGATTTAATAAATAAAGGCATCCTTTGTAAAGGTGGACGCAGCATTGGCTATGAATTGACTGACATAAATATGTAAATGAAAGTTATGAGTAGCTTCAGAATTTCTGCTTAAATCTTCCCTGTCTTTGCGAATCTTCTGAAACAGTAACAAGAGCCGGGTATTTTTCCCGGCTGGTTGCTATTTCATGTATTCCTGCCTAAAAATATTCCCGTCACCGAAGAGGCATCTCCATATCGAACCAGCTCGTTGGCCAGCTGATTGAACCCGGTACCTGTGTTGCATACGTCGTCGAATAGAAATACACGGCGTCCCTGAAACCGGTTGTAATGTATGCGTAGGTTTTCTATTTTACTTTTATAAAGGATTCCCCGCATGGAGGCTCTGGAACGTGTGATTTCGATTGCATCGAACCCGTCTTCCATGCCTGTCGTTTCACACAGCAGTCTGCAGAATATCTGGAAACGCCGTTGATTATCCCAGAAAGTGGAGGCGGGTATGATGGTCAAAATAACATCGGTTAATTTGCCGGCAAGATTTTGCTCCCGCCGTAGTGCCTGCTCCACCAGCCGTACGGTTTCCCATGGTCCTGCAAGAGGTTTTCCGTCTTTGAAGCGGTAGATAAATTCGTCGTAGCCAGTTGCATTTTGGATTCCATGAGTGGCGGTATAGTCATCTAATGCGTAACAATCAAAACTATCAATTTGAAAATGGTGTTTGAAATGAATCGGTAAAGGGACGACCGCCCGGCAACAGCCGTTGCGCAGGTCATGCTCCATTGCTTGTCTAAACCATTCCATACGATTCGTATTGCTTATCCAGCAGTCGAGTTCCGTCCATGATGTCAGTCCGCCGTACATACGGATACCTTCGGTTGCCGAGAGTAAAGAATCGTAATACCCCGTTCGTGTCCAATTCAACTTTCCGAGTACGGGACGGAGCTGGTCATAATTGTTTTTGGTCGCCGCTATGGCGAACGCAGCATCCGAGATTCGGCATACGAATTCCGTTTCTGCGGATTGGATTGAATCGCTGATTTGACGCAGTATATTCAGTCCTTCATCGTCGATCCGATTGTTCGGCAGATATTCTATACTCAGTTTCATGACGCTATGAAATATGCAGAGTTATAAATATAAGGAATATCCGGGGAAATATGCGCGGTTGATACCCATTTTTTGATATTACCTTTCATATAGTACAGGCCGCATATGCAACATAGGCACGATATTTTCGTTCGTATTGTGAACGAACTCCGCAGGGAGTACCGAGGAAACGACGCAATTTCACACTACACAGCCGACAGGAACCGGCAAAGCCCCGCTTAACTATTTGTCGAAACGACGACACGATGCCCGACTGCATTGCGTGCCGACACCCCGTATGCCCCTGCGCCTAATTATGCACGATGAATATTCATTTCGATATATATGGTCTTATAACGACGACCGTCAAATCGCTGCCCTACGTCAGCGAGGGCATTCCGGCGGGATTCCCGTCGCCGGCCGCGGACTATATCGGCGACCGCATCGACCTGAACGAAGTCCTCATACTGAGTCCGGGTGCGACATACTATGCCCGCGTTCGGGATTACTATCTGGTCGAGGAGGAGCTGGAGCAGGGCGACGGCATCCTTTTCGACACGCGGCTTGCACCGCGCACCGGGGACCTGGCATTTTGCGAGGTCTGCGGCGAACGGGTGCTGAAATATATCCGCAAACGGGGGCGCGAGCTATGGCTTCTTGGCGGCGGGACGGACGACACGCTTCCTGTCGACGGCGACACCGAAGCGCGGGTGCTGGGCGTCGTTACGGTCGTCATCAAAGTCCGGCGGTTCAAGCGACGGCGCACACGCCTTATCGACCGCCTGCCGCAGAAGGAACAACCCGCGCTGTTCGAGCGGCGGGCGATCCGAGCCTCGTATTTTCCGGAGAGCGACGTTCCCGTTGAGGGGTTCGTCGACCTGAACGAAGAGCTGATTCCCAACCCGGTCAGCACGTTCTTCGGGAAGGTGCGGGGCATCTCCCTGATTGACGACGACATCGAGGACAGTGATTCGGTGATCGTGGACCGGATGCTTGAACCCCGGTGGGGCGATCTTGCCGTATGCGTCACCTCCGAAGGCTTCACCATGAAATACGTCGAGGTGCACGACGACGGGGAGATCTGGCTGATGCCCGGCAACAAGGACTATGCTCCGATTCGGATTACCGGCGAGAACGAACGGTTGATATGGGGCATCGTCACTCACTCCATCCGGCAGCTGAGAACGAAGAAGGGAGGTGCTGGATGAGCCGGAAACTGTTGCCCCTGAATCCCCGCCAAATGGTCGGCCTTGCCGACGGGAATTCATTTTACTGCTCCTGCGAGGAGTCCATGCAGCCGTGGCTGCACGGAAAGCCCATTATCGTGGCCTCGAACAACGACGGCTGCGCGATAGCCATGAACAGATTAGCAAAGAAATACGTCAAAATGGGCGACGCACTGTTCCAGATAGCAGACACCATTCGGGAACACGGCATCGTTACGTTCTCCTCGAACTACGAGCTCTACGGCGACATGAGCAACCGCATGCACAGCATTTGGGCCTCCTTCGTCCCCAACCTCGAAATATACAGCATCGACGAAGCCTTCCTCGACTTCACGGGAATGGAAGGCTTCGATTTCGAGAAACTGGGGCGCGAGATCATCCGCATCACCCGGCGCGGAATCGGCATCCCGATCTGTCTGGGCATTGCTCCGACGAAAGTACTGGCCAAGGCCGCCAACAAGCTCGCCAAGACGGACGACGCCCGGCAGGGGCTCTATATTATCGACACGGAAGAAAAGCGCGTGGAGGCATTGAAAAAACTACCGATAGGCGATGTGTGGGGCATCGGTCGGCGGCATGAGAAGCGCCTGACGGCGATGGGCGTCCGCACGGCCTACGATTTCTCCGTTCTGCCGCGAGAGTGGGTGCGCAGGAACATGACCGTCGTCGGCGACCGCCTCTGGCGCGAGATGAACGGGACGCCCTGCATCAGTCTGGAACTGGCGCCGCCCGACAAGCAGGAGATATGCACGTCGCGGGCATTCGGGAAAATGACCTCCGACTTCAACGAGGTGAAGGCCGCCGTGGTCCGTTACCTCAGCTCCTCGGCCCGCAAGCTCCGCGACCAGCATTCCTATGCCCGGCGCATCTACGTCGGCATCGAAACCAATCCCTTCAACGAGTCCCAGCGTCAGACCTTCCGGGGGCTGGAAATCGAATTCCCTGTGCCGACGGACAATACGTTCGAGATGGTGCCTTATGCCATGACGCTGCTGCGGGCGATCTGGCCGGCCTACGTCCCCGGCGAACGTCCGTTCCTGTTCAAACGTGCCACTGTCACGTTGTCGGACCTTATTCCTGCCGAAGCGCTTCAGCTCAACATGTTTCATCATCGGCCCGACATCGGGCAACTGCGGCGTTTGCAGGCCGCGGTGGACGAGGTCAACGGACCGCTGAACCTCGACAGCCGCCTCGTGGTGCTGGGTACGGAATTGACCGGGCGGAATAACACCCGGCTGCGTCGCGAGATGCTTTCGAAATGTCCAACGACCAAGTGGAGCGACCGGATAGATATTGCCATCTAACTTTGTAAAGAATTTTTGTTTATGTGTTTTTTCACCTCTCTGTCAGCAAATGCAGCGGCCGTAGCCAAAAGGTACAGTAAGCAGTTGGATATTATCGAAGCTGCCCGGCAGATTCTCGCCGAGCAGGAACGGGACGCAAGGGTCCGTCAGGACACCGGACCCGGACGCAGGATGAGCCTTTATGACGTTCGGCTGGCCGAGGAGATCTACGTCATCCCCGCCTATGCCGAGCCGCACTGCGTCATCGTATCGGGCTCGGAAGAGCTTCAGGTCATGCAGTGGGGACTGATTCCGCGGACGGCGAAGCCCGAAGATGCTCAGCGTTACGACCGGGAGAATCTGTTCAAGAACGCACGGGCCGAGACGCTTTTCGAGAAATGGCCGTGGCGAATGCTGTGGCAGCATAACCGGTGCATCATCCCCGTAACCGGCTTTTTCGAGCCCCACCGGCTGTCGAACGGAAAGGCGCAGTATTACTATACCACTTTAAAGGATCAGGATTTATTCTCGATCGCCGGGCTCTGGGACGAGTGGACGCATCCGCAGAGCGGAGAAAAGGTGCTGTCGTTCGTGCTGATAACGACCGAAGCGAATGCCATGATGCGGAAGATCCACAACGGCGGCGGCAATCCGTTCCGGATGCCGAAGATACTCACTTCGGAGCAGGAACGTTTATGGCTCGATTCTACGATCGTTTCGAAGGAAGCCGTCACTGATCTGCTCACGGTATATCCCGAAGAAGAGATGTCGGCATGGCCCGTGCGGCCGAAGTTCAACTACGGAGACCCTTACGACGAAGGAATTATAGAGCCGGTCGCGGAAATGCAGAAGCTCGGACTCTGAACGCAAAGCTGCCTGAATCATACAAAAAGAGAGGAGACCGATAACGGCCTCCCCTCCGGCAATGAGTCGCGTCACTCTTCTAATATATGAACTCTGCCAGTGCATCGACGAGCAGTCTGAGGAGCTGCTCGGCCGTCAGAGGGTAGGACCTTTTCCTGAATATGCGGTCCATCTTCGTCCGGAGGAGCTCGAAGAAACGGTTGGCTTCGTGAACCGGCATTTTCTTGACCGTCATCACCATCAGCCACAGCGGCACTTCGATATAGGGCGGCTGGATGAAGAGTTCGAGCAGTTCGTCGGAGTGATGCCTGTAATCCAGAAAACTGTTCTCGCAGACTCCGTACAGCGGCAGAATGACCAGTTCGTAGGCGATGCGGTGCGTTCTTCGCATATCGCCCTCTTCATAAAACCATACGTCGATCTTTTTGGCGCCGACTATCCGGTACGGATTATAATTGTCCCTGCTCATTTCAGGAAAGGCCCTTTATTTCCGAGCAAATGCTGTTGACCATGTAATCACGTAATTCACTGCGGGTCGAGAGGCGGCAGAACCGGTATTGCTCAGGTAGATGCCGGCCTTTCGAAAAATGCTTCTGATCCGTCGAGCAAGATTCCAGTCGGACCGAGCCCCCGTCGTGTCTGTCGTAAAGACCCCATAAGGATTCCGCATCCGGACATCGGGGATCGTCGGTATGGAAAAGATACACCTCCCCGACTTTGAAATTACAGTGTTTCACCCTCATTCGTTTAGTCTGTTTTGTAATTTGCTGGGCAAAGATGGATGAAACGTCTGGCCCTTGCAAGCACATGTGGAACCATTCCTATTTTTTATTTTAACGGGAGGACCTCAATGCGTTTTTCTCAGGCAGACCGTTTAACGAAGAATTTACGGCGGTCGGTTTTGCCGGGTACTTACTGCGTAGTGCAGCGGATTTCGCGTTTTGGAAATCGATTTTCTCACAAAAACACCGGAAAAAATTTGGATGATAACGAAGAAATGACTATATTCGGAATAACAATAGAGCATTTATCTGTTGTAAACTGTTTATCGTTTCGTAAGTCCCAACTTCTACCTCAATGACGGATAAACGGGCAAGATCGGAATGCGCGGTCTTGACTGGTTCGTCATAACCTTGGGACGGTACGAAGCAACCGGTCGAGAACCGCGCATATTTTTTGACATAACGAATCAAAAGATGTGCCACTATGAATCGACCCGAATGTGAAAGCGAAAGGCTGATTTACAGTTTAGAAACAAGCCCCAAATTACAACTTTTATTCGAAAATACCGCTGTCGGTGAAACTTATTTGTTTCACCGGATTGATTCGGATTGCCTGCAGATTTCCCGTTTTTCGATAAAGGCATTGGAACCGCCGTCCGTCCCGTATCGACCGTCTCCGATTCGTCTTCATTCTGATGGCACCGTCCGCTTTCGCCCGGCTGCCCGCAAAGCCGGCCTGCGAAGACTCGTGCGCACGGATCGCCGTTCCGGCATCGTCTGAATACGAACAAATTTTCCTAATCTCAAAATGATGGATTTTATGAACGGTTTTGAAAAGGATAACGAGAATTTCTATCGCCCTTATCGTGTGGTAAGCGTCAAAAAGATCGACCGCTGGTTTTTTGAGAAGCATGACCATCGCAGAACCCATGCGAAGATCTATGAAACGGTCATCCGGCCTAAGTTCGGGATTTGCGAAAACACATTTCTCGACTACCGCCACGAACCCGACGAACTGCTGGAATTGTTCCGGCAATCGGTCAAGGTCGAATTCTCTCTGTGGCTTCCGACCATGCAGGCCAAGTACATGAGCCCTGTCGAAGCCGACCGCTTCAGCCTGATGCTTTGGGATGCGTTCGACACGGCTTTTAAGTGTATACACAACAAGGAACCGGCCAGCCTGATAGATGCTGAAAAGTTATTGAAGCATCTGATAATCTGTTTGGGAGAGAAATCACCCGTCGGGTGAGGTGACGCGACTCTTTAATGAAGGGAGGGGGCTGTCCGAATTTTCGGACAGCCCCCCCCCGGTATATAATGCGCAACCCTTGTGATTGCGGATGCTCTTGGCTGCTTTGGGCCGTGGTGCCACCGGAGCCAGGCGTTTATGCCGGTTCCGCGGGCCGCGGGCTTCCTCTGCGGCCTGTGTCCAGTGGACAGCGTCGGGGCAGGCGATCACTTCCGCCGAAGCGCTCCGGTGTGTCCGTACACGTTCTTCGGGGCAACTTAGAAATAGGTGCTCACGGCAAATTCGAACTGCTCGATAAATATTTTTTTAAAGGCCGAAAGGTTGTTCTGTTCGTAAAAGACGAGCATGGCCTTTTTATAATCGATGGAGTCCACGGTGCGGAATGATATCGGACAATAATCGTGGGCCATCAGCTCCGCGTTACTGACGATTCGCGCGGTGCGCTTGTTGCCGTCGTTGAACGGCTGGATATAGGATATTAGAATCAGCAGCAGCAGAGCCTTTTCGAAAATATCGTCACGGCGGTTGACGGAATCGCAAACGTCTTCAAGGGCCTCGCGAATCTGAAATTCGTTGTCCAGCGGCCGGTAGTTGGTGCCCGTGATACCCACACGCCGGGTGCGGATGTTCTTGTCGACGCCCAAATCCTGTATCAGGATACTGTGAATGTTCTCGATTTTCGCTATGCTCAGCGGTTGGAGGTAATGCGGGTTTTCGATGATGTAGTCCAAAGCCTCCTTGTGATTGAGGAGCATGGTGGCTTCTTCCAGCGTCTTTCCCGATGCTGTCTCTTTCTCCAGCAGCAGTCGCTCGGTCTCCAGCAGGGAATATGTGTTGCCCTCGATTTGAGAGGACTTCCAGCTCAGATCCACGGCCAGACGCTCCAGCTCCTTTTTGTATTGCGACGGGGTCAGTTTGACGACGTTGTCCCGGAACCGCTGCTGCAAACCGGTGAGTCTTTCATGCTCTGCACGGGTGAACAACGGAGCCTTGGCAAGAACGCCGAATAGTTCGAAATTGAAATGGTCGATGATTTTTCGTTGGTCGATTTCCCTGCTGAAATAGTTCTCGACGTCGATTGGGGCGAACAGGTCGTAAGCCGGGGACACGAAATAACGGGTGCCCTTGTTCTGCCCCTCTGCCGTCAGTTTGTTCTCCGAGACCAGCCGCGCGAGTTCCCGCCGCAGGGTCGCCGACGAAATTGCCAGTCCGAGGCCGGATGTTATCTCCGACGAAGAGACGCCGGGGTGCTCCCGGACATACTGGATGATACGATCTGTTCGCTCGCTGTTCATGCTGTTTGAAGTTTATCGCTCGCAAATATAGTAAAATATCGCTCAGATAAGCCGATTTTTGAGCGATATTATTGCGATTTTTGAGCGATATCGGTATCATATGCGGTGCGCTTTCCCTCTCGTTGTCGTCGGCCGCATTCGGCGTTTCAGCCCGTTGTTGGCCGCTATGTTCTTTTGCGTCTTGCAGTTCTGGGGCTGCAAGGAGGATTCCGGCATCGCCGCTTCCCCGTGCCCGATCTGTCGGGCGGCATTGCGGTTGCGGGAGGTAAATATACCGTTACGCCCATGAGCAATCTGGGCAATGGTGTTTCGGTAATTGCCGTGATCAATGACGTCTGCAATCTCTTTCTGGTGTTTTCATAAATCAGTCATTTTATAGCACCTTGGCTTTCAAAAGCTCTCGGCTTGGGATTTCGATAGTCTGATGTCGGGCTCCATTCTTCTCGATGATCTCCAGCAAAAGCACCTTGTCGTCGGAGATCGTCAGTTTGGGTAGTGCGAATACCGTTCGCTGACGCTGGTGTCCCCTCACGACTGCCGGATCATTGCATACGCGCAAGATTTCGAGCGGTGTCTGCTGCTGAGCCGTGCGCTTCGTGAGTTTTCGATCCGCTACGATGAAACGCCGTGCATCCACTTCGAAAGAGATATTCGTGTCGTTCGAGATGCAGGTGTGAATATATATCACGTCATTGAACACGTAAATCCCCAGCACTTCGACTCCGATACCGTACTTCTTCGTGCGAATGCCCTTCACGTCCGTACGATTCTGGCGGTATATGTTGCTCAACATGCGTTTTACGGTTGCGGGCTTTTCGCGGCCTACTTCGCGCAGCAGCACCCGGCCCTCTGAAGCCGGAGCCATCGGCAGCGGATCGCCCGCGACAGTCGGTTCCTTTACACCTTTCGTCTGTGGTTCTTGCACTGTAAGATTGACGGTCGAGACAGCCGGATTTTCGGAATAATGGACATCGAAAGTGAAGAATCCGCCGTCCTCGGTGATGACCGTCAGGTTGGTTTCGGCAGCGAAATTCCGCACGGCGGCTTTCACCCGAACGACGTTCTCGGCTCCATCGGCCTTGCCGGCGATGATGTCCATCGAACCGATATCGATATACGTGACGGGCGACGGGAACAAAATGTGTACGGTTTTGGTGAATCCCGCTTCGATACGCAGGGGCCGGATCTCCGCCGGCGTTTCCGGTGTCGTTCGTGCTGTAACCTTTACCGCCGTGATTGCGGCGACGATCAGGGCCAGATAAATAAGGTCTCTTTTCATTTTACTGCTGTTTTGAAATCAATAATAGCTGATGGTTGGCCTTGAGGGTGATCTTCACCTCGCGGAGTTTCCCGGCGACATACTGCGACGAAGCCTGCAATCCTCCGCGTGCCAGCTCGGACAACACCTGCTGCCCGGCCGAACGGGTGACGTTTACGGTCGTGCCGGCGGTCTGCCCGACGGATGCCAGCGCCTCTTTGAGGGCCGTCCGTTCGCGGGAGTTCGGGACGTTCAGTCCCGGCTGTCCGTCGAGGTCGTAAGCTACGGCTTCGACGGCGAAGATCCGCCCGCCGTATTCGACGGACGATACCGTGATTTGCAGCCGCATTCCGGCAATCGTCGCAAGACCGTATAACGGGGTGTTGTGAGGGATCACCGTATCGTCGATACGCACGGCTTCCAGCAGCCGCAGTTGCACGGTGCTTCCGGCTCGTATGACCTGCGTCTGAGCTACGCAGGCCTTGACGGTCGGAATATCGGCATGCGCGACGCGACCTGCCGCCGTGAGAAATCCCAAGTTACGTTCGACGGTGAAATCCGCCCGCGGGTCGAGCGTCGAAGCTTCGACCTCACCCTCCTGAACGGGCCGCATGACGGACAAGCGCGAATCCCTCCGCTGCTTCGTCGGCCCGGCCTCTTCGTCCGCAGCCGTTCCGCCGCCGAGATATTTCCGGGCGAGCTTGTACTGCTCCTCGGCCAGTTCCAGCGGATCGGGCTGCTGCCGCTCGGCGTCGAGCTGGGATTGCAGGGCCGCGACCTGCTCTTTCAGTGCTTCGACCTCGGTATTGCCGCAAGAAGGGGCCGGGGTGTAGAAAGCCGCCATTTCACCCGATATCCTCCGGTAGGCAGCATCCGATTCGTCGATCGCCGTCGGTGCTGCCGGAACTGTAGCATCCGCCATTTCCCCGGTCACAGGCAAGCGGTCGTCCATAACATCACCCAACGATTGTAGTTTCTCGCGCCGCTGCTGCTCGTACTGCTCCTGTTCGTAGACCTTGCGTTTGTCCGTTTCCGCCGGCTTTACCGTCGCTTCCGGAATCGTAACATTGTATCCGCCCGTTCCCGCCTGCTGCGGAGCCGGTTTCGGGGCGAACAGGTACCATAGGAAAATGCCGCACAGCAGTGTCATCACCGTCACGACACCTACGAACTTAAGTTGCCGGAGATGCTGCGATGTGAGAAATTGCGACAGCTTTTCAACTGCTCCGTTATCGCTCCTGCGTGTCATCTTCACTCGTGTTTAGAGGTAACAGGCTCCTTTCCGGCAGTAGTGGCTGCCGGAGGTGTTCGACGGCGGGAATCGACGTCTCCCGACTCCGCATTCCACCGAACAGAATCATCAGGGCGACCGCCGCATAGACGAGCAGCAGCATAGTAACCAGCCCGAGCCGCTGGCGCGGCGTAAGACGTTTCATGCGGGCCTTCAGCCACGCTTCGGCCCGCGTCTGTAAATCCTTAGCGCTCATAACTTCCGAGGTCTTTATTTTCGAGAATACGCAGATCTTCGATCAGGAATCCCTGCGGGTTGTTGTCCGAGCGTACGGCATTTCGCAGGCGGCATGTCGTGACGAGCGTCCGCTCCGTGACGTTGCTTTCACGGACGATCTTCTGCCGTGCGAAGGTCTCGATAGCATAGGGATAGCAGTCGAAATCGCAGCGGATACTGTCCACGACGACATTCTGCGATACGTTCGAGGCGATGATGCGGTTGAAATATCCCTTCTCTGCGAGGCTCTGGTAATAGGCGATGGCGCTTCCGTCCGCAAGGTACAGCGCCCTGCGGACATTGCCTTCGATGGCCTCGCGGTCGGGAGAGAGGGTGAAGAAGAGCTCGTGGAAGCGCCGCACGTGTTCGCGGGCTTCGACGGGACGGTTCTGGGCCATATCCTGCGACAGGGCCAATATCAGCGACTTGCCCTGATCCAGTACGTAGATCTTCTGCCGCTGGGCTTCCGCGAAGCGGTAAGATGTCCACACTGCCGCCACCGAGATCAGCGTGCAGGCTCCCAGAAAGAGCATGCTGAAGAGCCGCAGGTGGCGAAAGGACGATTCTATATTCTTCAATGTTTTGAATTCCATATTTTATTACGTTTTATCGTTTCTTCAAAGCCCCTTTTATACGGCCTCCGACATTTCCGACCGCCGCTCCGGCGACTCCGGCAGCGCCCATCGCCACGGCACGTCCTGCGCCTGCGACTTTATCGCCGTAACTTCCGGCGCCTCCGGCCTGAATGATCCACGACGCAACGGTCGGCACGCAGAAATATCCGACGATTCCGATAATCATAAAAATGCAATAGACCGTATTGCTTCCGTCGGGTATGAACGTCGGGTCTTGCAGTCGTTCGATGTCCTGCTGGAGCATCAGAATCTGGATGCGCGAAAGGATCGCACCGAACAGGTCGCTGACGGGCAGCCACAAATAGATGCAGATATAGCGTGCCAACCAAGACGCCAGCGTATTGTGAAAGCCGTCGTACACGGAGAAGGCGAAGGCCACGGGCCCCAGCAACGCCAGAACGATCAGGAAAAACGTCCGCACGGTGTCGATGGTCAGCGATGCCGCCTGGAAGAGCGTTTCCAGAAACGTCCGGAATGCCTCACGGACTTTCTGACCGAATTGATACCCGGCTCGCTCGGCATACATCCCGGCAATCGCCATGAGGTCTTTAGGCTTCCAGCCCAATTCGTCAAGCCGTTTGTCGAACTCTTCATTACTGATAAGATAGGCTTTTTCCGGATCGCGGAGCATCGCCTGACGCTGCAATTCATCCTTCTGTGTCTGGTATTTTTCCAGATCGAACGCCTGTCGATCGACCAAATGCGATGTGGCATTGCTGATGGGCGACAGCAGGCCGTTCAAAGGCCCCAGTACGAGGGTCGGGAAGGCCATGATGCACAGCCCCAGCACAAAGGGCCGCAGCAGCGGAAATACCTCGATGGGCTCCGCGGCGGCGAGGGATTTCCAGACCCTGTATGCGATGAAAAACAGGGCGCCCAGCCCGGCGAGTCCTTTGGCAATGCCCATCATATCGCTGCACAACGGCAACATATCGGCGTACAACGAGCGGAGAATCTGATGCAGGTTCGTCCACTCTACGGCTAACGGCATCGTCATAGGTTACCAATATCTGTCGTTATGACCGCCGTACAAGGCCCGCACACGCTCCGAATCCCCGCGCTGACGGCTGCGCAGGAACGACACGGAGATATTCTTGCGCGTATAGTATTCCGTAAGATTGCGGTATTCGAGCATCTCGTAGTAGATCCTGTCGATAATATCCAGTCGCTCCTTGTCGGTCATCGAAAGCCCTGACGGAGTGATGATCTGCTTCAGGTCGTTCAGCAGGTCGGCACTCGCCGACAGCAGCTTCGTATAGCCTGCGGCCATTGCCGCGAGTTCCTCGGCCGAGTAGTTCGTATCGTTAAGCATCGACCGGAAGTTCGAGACGTATATGTCGGAGATGTCGCCCACGAGCAGCATCGTCTGCTGCACGCGACGGGCGCTTTTGACGAGGTTATGCACCGACCGCAGCGCGTCGTAATATTTCTTCGACTGCTCGTAAATCTTTACCGTCTGCTGAAAACTCTGAAGCAGCGTACTTCCGTTTCGGGACGCTTCGACGACCTGCCTGGTGGAATTCACGATACCCTGCGCCAAATTCGAGGGGTCGCTCACGACCCACTGCGCCCGAAGCGGATGACCTGCCAGCAGCATCGCTGCCAGCAGGCCGAAGCCTATTCGCCGTCCCATCGCACCGGAGCCTGAAGGATTACTTCCGTCCCTATACGCTGCGGCCGGTCGTCGCGGACGAAAAGCCCGAAACATCCGATATGCAGAATATCGTTGGTCGTGTGATGAATGACGCATCCGCCGGTTTGTCCGTACAAGACATGGAGCCACAGACTGTCATCGCGTTTGAGGATGACCATATCCCGCACGGGACGCTCGCCGCAGAAAAGCGTCGCGGCATATCCCGGAGCCGTTTTGCGGATCGTGATCCGCTCTCCGTATTCGTTCTTTCAGCAGCCGCAGATACGGTCGTCGGCAACCTCGGATTGCAACTCCCGGATGGTCTGTTTCAGCGACTCGATCTCTTCCTGCGCCCGGCGCAGCCGTTCGTCTCGCGCGGCGAGTTCTTTTTTGGATATGAACATGATTTTCGGTTTTTAGGTTAATGATCTTCATTGCGTTTTCTCTCGGCCAACTGGCGTATGGCCAGCTCGATATTGCCGCCGAGCTTCTCCGTGAGACGTTGCAACTCCAGTTTTTCAGTCTCTTCGGTGGTATAGCAGAGGTATTCCTCAAGACTCGTTTCGGTAGCATAGACAGCAGAGTGCACGCCTCCGAGTCCGATCCACACCTCTTTGTAGCGGCGCTTGGGGTCATTGGCCCGATTGATCGACAACACCTGATTGCGTTCCTTATCACTCAATCCCAACAACTCCTGAATCTCGTCGAACTTGTTAGCATACTTACGCATGTCCAAAAGGATGCGGCAGTCGCAGTTGGCGATGACGCTCTCCTTGAGGACGGGCGACGACAGCAGGTCGTCCAACTCCTGCGTTACGCACATACACTCGCCGAAATACTTGCGGCAGGTTTTATGTAGGCTAAGCACCCGGCGCCTTACCGTATTTCTACGGCAGGTTTCCAAGAACT
>ENA-OUQS01000487-OUQS01000487.1-human-metagenome-genome-assembly--contig:-NODE-487-length-47444-cov-8.224482_pt1 | contig 47444 bp, 43 predicted proteins | sample MGYA00248463_ERZ548848 | MGnify/ENA primary metagenome ERZ548848 (study PRJEB26491, sample SAMN04978192) | human metagenome | host: Homo sapiens | study: EMG produced TPA metagenomics assembly of the human... | reverse complement strand
AAACATATTACTTTTTATTACTTATGTACTTTTTATTATTTTCAACTATTTCTTAAGTTTTTATTCATATACTTCACATTTTTCTTTTTAAATTTCTTGTTTTAAGAATTTTGTTTTTAGTTGAATTTAATTTTTATTTTTTTGCTTAATTGCATTTCTATTAATTCAATTAAGTGCTTTTTTACTATAAAATTTAATTTTCGTACATACATCTACCACGTATATATTTCTGTTGCATTAATCGTATTTATTTCTATATACGTTATAGATATAAATACTCCACCTAGATGATACCATTATTTTCACACCAGTGCAATAGTTTTTTCTTATTTTTTCAACTTTGTCATTTTTTGTTGTATTTTGTCGTATTGCATTTTTTTCGTTTATAGAGAATTTAAGAAAAATAATATATTAGCTCACAGTTTTAATATTTTCATTTTTTCTCATAAAAAAGAAGAACGTCCATATTTTTTTAACGTTCCTCTTCAATAATTATTATGATGCTCTTATTCGAAGCTCTTTCAAACTCCTCAAAGGCGTGCTTTACCTTATTTTTAAAATTTGAATTAGTTTTTAATTTTTCGTCCAAAAAGGGGTGTCCCTATTGGGCGAATTTTCTATTTAGACATATATTCTTTTGTTTTTGCTAAGATTATGTTCTTAACATTTTTTGTTACTATTTCTTCGTCTATTTCATCGTTTTCTTCTATGTAAGCAACTGCCAATGCTCTTATTACACTGGTTACTCTGCTTTCTAATAAAAGTTTTTCTTTATTCTTTTTCATTTTTCTGTGCAAGTACCATCTTAATAATAGATTTCCTCTGGTTCTGCATATGTAATTTTCAACTTCTTCTTCACATATGTCTTGAACTCTCGTACCTTTTTTGCAAAATTTACGGCCACTAGCAACTCTTTCGAATTCTTTTGCATCTTCTAATGATTCTATTTTTAATATTTTATCCATTGAAACTGAAGTCTCTTCGCTTTCTAATTCTTTCGTTTTTTTCATAATCATTCCACCTTTAGTAATTTTACACTACTATAATACCATTACTAAAATTTTATTGCAAGAGGATTTTACTATAAATTTTATAGCCATTCCCCATTTTTCTTTATGTATATTTTCTTTATTATTTCTACCAATACTGAATATATTGCCAATAGTAGTATTACAAATCCATAATATTTTAGTGGTAATATTTCAAAATGGAAGCTTGGTATGTTGTGTAGCAATATTGGTGTTAATATTGTTCCAATTATTGTTCCAAAAGTTCCGAGTGTTAGCCATTTATTTGCTCTTGATTCTATGAATGGCCTTTTAGCTGTACGCACGTAATGGATTATCATTGTTTCCGATATTAAGCATTCTACAAACCATGCAGTCTGGAAGAATGTTTCTTTGCTTGCATTATATCCAAATAAGAACCAGAAACCTAAGAATGCAAGTACGTCTATTAATGAACTGGTTATTCCCATTACATTCATGAATTTGCTTATTCCTTTTGTGCTCCACTTTTTTGGCTTTTCTAGAAATTCTTTGTCTACATCATCATAAGGAATTGCTATTTGAGATATGTCATATAAAAAGTCTTGTAATAACATTTGTATTGGCAATAATGGTAAAAATGGCAAGAAAATACTTGCAATTACAATACTAAACACGTCTCCGAAGTCTGAGCTTAGAGCCATTTTCATATATTTTATAATGTTTCCATACACTCTTCTGCCTTCTAGCACGCCTTCATAAATTACCTTCAAACTTCTTTCTAGCAATATTATATCTGCCGCTTCTTTTGCAATATCTGTTGCAGTATTTACACTTATTCCAACATCTGCTATGTGTAATGAAGGCGAGTCGTTTACTCCATCTCCCATATATCCAACTACGTGACCGTTGTTTTTTAGCTGTTTTACTACTCTTTCTTTTTGCAATGGATTCATTCTAGCAAAAACATTAACTTCTTCAACCTTTTTGGCAAGCTCTTCATCAGACATCTTGTCTATATCTGTTCCTAAAAGTGTTTCCGTATTTTCTAATCCAACAAGATTACAAATATTATTTGCAGCATATGGGTTATCTCCAGTCAATATTTTTGTTGTAATTCCAATACTTTTCAATTTCTTTAATGTAGCTTTTGCATCTTTTTTAGCCGGATCTAAGAATGCAACAAATCCAATAAATGTCATGTTTGCCTCATCTGAAACATTAAATACATTTACTCCCCTGTACTCTCTTTTTGATGCAATTGCTATAACCTGCATTCCTTGCACAGCATATTCTTTGGCCTTTTGCTCAACTATTTCAACCATTTCTGGTGTTAGCTCATTTACGTGTCCATTGTATTTTACCTTGGTGCACACCTTTAAAATTTCTTCCAAGGCTCCTTTAGTAAACATTCTATAACCGTTATTCTTGTTACTCTTTACAACTACACTCATTCTCTTTCTCGTATAATCGAATGGTATCTCATCTATTTTAGTATAATCGTTTACTATTTCTTTTACATTCTTTTCGTTTCCATATGTGATAATCGCTCTATCGACTAAATTTTTCATTCCAGTCCCGAAATAACTATTTAAATAAGCATATTCTAATATTGATGTATCTTCGTTTCCATTAACATCTATATATTTTTGAAGAACGATTTTATCTTCTGTAAGAGTTCCTGTTTTATCTGTGCACAAAACATCTATTGCACCCAAATTTTGAATTGAGTTTATATTCTTAACAAGAGTTTTCTTCTTTGCTAATACCTTCGTGCCTCTCGTCAAATTTACATTTACTATCATTGGAAGCATACTTGGTGTAATTCCAACTGCAACAGATAAAGCAAACAGTATAGCCTCTAACCAGTCTTTTCTGATAAAGCCATATATTACAAAAACTGCAACCGAAACAACAAGCATGTATCTTATTAGCATTTTTGTGATATTATTCATTCCCTTTTCAAAGTTTGTTGGCTCTTTCTTAGTCTCAACCTCTTTACTCATTCTTCCCAAGTATGTTGTAAAACCAGTATCTATAACAACTCCAGTTGCTCTGCCACTTACAACACTAGAACCCATTAAACAAATACTTGGAATAGAAAATATTTCTTTTGCATCATTGGTATTTTGTGCAACTTTTTCAACTGGAACACTCTCACCAGTAAAAACAGATTGGTTCACAAATAAATCTTTACTGTCTATCAGCATTATGTCCGCTGGAATCATAGAGCCTGCACTCAAATGCACAATATCGCCTGGCACAACCTTTTCAACTCTTATCTCTTTTTCTTTTTCGCCCCTTACAACATTGGTTGTGGTGTACATTTTAGCTTTCAACTCTTGATTAAATTTATACACACTATAATCTTGAAAATATCTAATTAAAGCACTAATAACAGCAATTCCAAGAATTATATATGTACTTAAAGCATCACTCAAAAAATAGTTTATTACAGCCAGTATAATTAAAATAATTATAAATTTATCTTTAAAACTATTAAATAAGAAGTATAATCGACTCTTCTTCTCGTTCTTAACAACAACGTTAGGCCCATTCTTTTCTAGTAACTCTGTTGCTTTATTTTCTGTTATTCCGTTTTCACTTGTATTATATTCTTTTAGTACTTCTTCCTTTGTTTTCTTTGATATTTCTGAATATTTATTTAATAATTCATTATCTTCTTTTTTTATTTTCTTTTTAATCTCAAATAATTGAATCATTTGTTACTTCCTCCATGCTTTTTATGATGTATTTTAGCATCATTTTTAACATCTCCAATTATAGTAATATGAAAAAAAATTGTCAATAAAAAATTAGCCTTACCTTAATTTTGTAAAGCTAATTTTTCTATTTTATTTTAATATTCTCAATGAATTTAATACTGTTATTAGTGTTGCTCCAACGTCAGCAAATACTGCTTCCCACATGTTTGCAACTCCGAATACGCTTAGTATTAATACTACTATTTTTACTCCTATAGAGAATATTAAGTTTTGTTTTATTATTTTACTTGTTTTCTTTGAAATATCTATTGCACAGTCAATTCTGTCTATTGAATCTGTCATTACAACAATGTCTGATGCTTCTATTGCAGAACCAGAGCCAACTCCTCCCATTGATATTCCAACATCTGCTCTTGCAAGTACTGGTGAATCGTTTATTCCATCTCCAACAAATGCAACTTTTCCGTTTGTACCTTTATATTTTTCTAATTCTTTTTCAAGTTCAGAATATTTTTGGTCTGGCAACATTTCTGCTTCAAATTCACTTATTCCAAGTTCTTCGGCAATTTGTTTCGCCGCTTTTTTGTTGTCTCCAGTAAACATTTTAGTAACTATTCCTCTAGAATTTAGAGCTTGTATAGCCTCTTTTGTACCATGCTTTGCTTCGTCTTTTAGTAGAATTGCACCTACTAATTCTTCATCAATTTTTAAATAAATTTTTGTACTTTCTGCAATTTCATCTTCTTTTCCAACTAAAGATGAATTCCCTACTAAAACTGTTTTTTCATCAATGTTGTATTTTATTCCCTTACCAGTTATCTCTTCATAATTTTCTACTTTTTTAGTTTCAACATTTTTTGCATTTCTTACTATAGATTTTGCAATTGGATGATTAGAATAGCTTTCGCCCCATACAACATATTTTAGTACATCGTTTTCCACATATTTATCACTGTAAACTTCAATTTTAGAAATTCCAAATTGACCTTTTGTAAGTGTGCCGGTCTTATCAAAAACAATTTCTTTTACGTCTTTTAATTCGTCTAAGTAGTCGCTTCCTTTTATCAAAATTCCTTCCTTAGATGATTTACCAATTCCAGAGAAATAGCATAATGGAACAGATATCGCAATCGCACATGGGCAAGATATTACCAAGAAAATTAATGCCCTATATATTGAACCATTTTCTCCACCATATGTTACATTAGATATTAATGGCAAGAATATTCCCACTAATATTGCAATCCCGATAACAATTGGTGTGTAAATTTTAGCTGCTTTATTAACAAAAGTTTCTGTCTTTGCCTTTTTATCAGTAGCATTCTCAACAAGCTCTAAAATTTTGCTAACAGTACTGTTTTCATACTCTTCTGTAACTTTTATTTCTAATAGACCTTCTAGCACAATACTTCCAGACAAAACAATATCATTTTCAGCAACATCTTGTGGTTTAGATTCACCTGTCAAAGAAGCTGTATTTAAACTTGCAGTACCTTTTACAACAACACCATCCAGTGGGATTTTCTCTCCTTGTTTTGCAACAACAATATCTCCAACTTTTACTTCTGATGGCTCGACTATTTCAATTTCGTCACCTTTTTTTAGGTTAGCATATTCTGGCTTGATATCCATTAAATCTGATATAGATTTTCTTGTTTTATTGATAGCCTTCTCTTCTAGAATTTTACCAATTTCATAAAGAATAATAACCATTAATCCTTCAGAAGATTTCCCTACCAGATATGCTCCTATACACGAGATTGTAATAAGCAAATTTTCATTAATTGTCTTGCTCTTAAATAATAACTTCACTGCATTTTTTACTGTTTTAAACAATAAAATAGCATAACCTAAGACTATAAATATAGTAGATGCTACTTTTGGCATTGGAACATATAGTCCAACCCCAGCAACAATTGCGCCAATTACAAGTCTCAAAATATGAAGCCATAACTTCTTTCTATTTTCTTTTTGAGCCTTTTCATTTTTTAAGTCTTTACTCTTACTATTAACCTCAAGCAGCTCAACCTCTGGCTCAATACTCTGTACAATCTTCTCAATCCCTTCCTTAGAAAGAGTATCTGTTTCATATGTTAATTTCATCTTTGCAAAATTTACATTTGCATTTTTTATTTCAGGATTTTTGTTTAACCCTTCTTGTATTTCATTTGCACAAGCTGCACAATCCAGTCCTGCAATTTCATACTCGTATTTTTTCATACTGTCTCCTTTCGCCCATTAGGGACGCCCCTTTTCTGGGCAATTAACTTTCTTCTATGTGTTCTTTCCCAATCTCATAAATTTTTCTAACATGGTCATCGTCCAAGCTATAATAAACTGCTTTACCATCTTTTCTTCCTTTAACAAGTTTTGCCTGTTTCAAGACTCTTAATTGATGTGAAATAGCCGATGGTGTAGAATTTGTAATTGCCGCAATCTCTGATACATTAAGCTCTTCTTCTAATAATGCTGCAATTATTTTCATTCTTGTAGAATCCCCAAAAACCTTAAAATTCTCCGCTATATCAAATAATAAATCTTCATCTGGAAAATTACTTTTTATTTTATTTACCTTTTCAACATTGATGCTAATTTGTTCAACATTTTCTTCCATATAACTTCCTTTCTTGCTCTCTCGTTCTCTATATAAAGCATATAAATTTTTTTGTTGTTTTTTCATTTGAATGATTGTTCATATATTCATTATATGTATACAGATAAAAAATGTCAATATAAATTTAAGAAAATTTTATAAAACTTTTAAACGTATAAAATAAAATTAGCCAGACATGTCTGACTAATTTCATTTTTATTATTATTTTATTATTTTTTTGACTTCTTCAATGCTTAATTCCACAATCTCTGCAATTTTTTCAATTGGTGTATCTAAAGAATGTAGTTTTTTTACAATCTCTATTTCTCTATATTTTCTTCCACGTTTTTCACCAATCTTTACTCCACGTGCTTCTCCCTCTTTTTCTCCTATTTCTCTATTTGTTTCCATTTCTGCATTGTATCTCATAATGCTCCATTCACGTTCTTCGTATTTTGCGACTTCATCTGGATTTTGGCTTAATTTATTTAATTCTTCTACTGTTTTGTTTATTTCTTCATTTTCTTTTGCCGACATTTCCACTTTTTCCTCCTTACTTCCATCTATCAACCACAGCCATTGCTCTAGCTTTGTATTGCAGTCTGGATTTTTTTGTTTAAATTTTGGTAATTCTATATTACATTTCTTTCCATTTTACCATTCTATTCATTAATTTTCAACCGATAAGTAAAATTTTATTGTATTTTCTCTCATATTTTTTATCTGGAAGTTCCCCATGCAATACTTTTCTTTGGATTTGAATTGTCTTAATTCGGATTTTTACCTTTCGCTATAGCGAAAGCAGAAATTAAATTCTTAGATTTAATAATAATTTGATAAAATTTTTTAGAATTCTAATATATTAACGTTAATCCTTACATAGATGCTTATCTATGTAAGTTCATTAATTATATATCTCAAGCCATAGAAAAACAAGCAAAATCGTGTAACAAATTATTACACATTTGCCTGTTTTTCAATATTTTTTTCATTTTCTTTCGCTATAGCGAAAGGCAAATTCTTTTTTTAGTTCCACTGTGTGGAACTTCCTTTTTTATTTTCAATTATAATTCTATTGTCTTTCATTTTCTTTTTTATTTCATCACTTCTATATGATTTTATACGATATTCATTCTTTCCATCAAATCTAATTGTTACAGATTTTGTATAATCGGTATTGCTCATCTCACGCATTTCATCTATTATAAGACTCGCTTTAGTTTCTTTCATAGTCTCGAATGTAGTCATAAATCCGATGCCAGTACCTCCAGAATCTTTGTGTGTAGTTGCAGGTTTCAAACCTAAATTTAGTAATGTATCAATTTTGAACTCTATACCTGTATCAAATACACAGAACTCATAAACTCCGTTGTTCTCTCCCAGCACCGCTAATATACTCTTGAAAGTATTATTGCTAAAATCAATTGCAATAATCGCATCTCTTAAATGGTCATCAATCAAAGTAACTAACCTACTTTGTGGGATTTTGTTATTTATCATATGATAAATATTTCCATTAACTTTTAGATTAAATTGGATATTTTTGCTTTTACATTCTGATTGCATATACTTAAACATATCATCAATTTCAACTATTCCTGTAGTTGGTAATTTATCTAGAGTTTTAATCTCCTGAGCTTTATCTGTGTACTCTTTTGTTAAATCGTTTATTTGTTTAGAGAGATCTAACTCATCTGCTATTTCGGTATTCATACTCGTTATTTCTTCAACTTTATGTATCAAAGCCTTCTGTCTGTTGTAAAATTCATGATTTAACTTGCTAATCTTATACTTTTCATCAGATAGAGATTTTATTTGAGCATCCTTCAAAGCAATTTCAGATTTATAATCTTCAATATTCTTAGCTAAAAGCTTTTGTTTGTAGTATAAGGTAAGGGTTTTTTGAATCATGATTATCATTATAATACTTAATAAAGAAAAACAAATTATCAATTGTGTTGTTAAATTTCCATAATATTTTCCATATATGTAGTATGCCAGTATTATCATCGCACTAATATTAAACATTATAATGTTTGTAAATTCGTTATCTTTAATAAACGCGAAGCCTTTATTAAATCTTTTTATTTTGAAAAAGCAGAAAATTATTGCTATTTCTATCATGTCTACTAGTATTCCATTTATAATTTTATTTCTTGTTCTAATTATCAACATAATTGGAACTTCAATTATTGCAGAAACACAAAATGATATATAAACAATAGCACTTGCTATCAGATTACTAATAAGCATATTTTCTTCTTTATCTCTTATAATCATTTTCATTATTAATAATTGAAGAATATATACAATAATTATATTTAATAATTTATCTATATATTTTTCTAAATAAATATATCCCACTGTTATTATTGAGCTTGCAACTATAATTTCTAAAATATCTAATTTTCTTAGATTTCTCGAAAATATTTTCCAATTAATCAAAAAAGTTAGAATATTCATTATAAAAATTTTTATAGTCATGTTTATTATATTTTCATTCATATTTCCCTCTGTTTATATTTTTTTACATTATATATCAAAAATAAAATGCAATCAATAAATTTTTTTATTAATTGCATTTTATCAAATTTTATAAACCTATTATATATCTTAACCATTCACATATTTCATCCCAAGTCATCTTCCGTTCACCACCTATCTTTTTATTTATTACAATAAAAAGATACCACTCGAGTGCCTTGATACGAGTGGTTTTTAGAGGCGAACATCATGTGTAAATTTTGAAATTCTATAACATTTTATACAATTTCATTCGCACAAAATTTTCACTTTTTTCTTAAATTTTATGGATTTTTTTACCAATAGATAAAACTTAATCTAAAAAAGAGTGTAATTTTTATATAAAGTCCTTATTGGAACACACACTTTTTTCAGTGTCAACTCCACTTTGTACATTATATAAAAACTCACTCTTTTTTTTAGATCTCTTTCTTTATTTTATCTACATAATAGTAAATGAATTCTACAGGTGTTGGTACACCAGTATTATAATTTATGTGTGCTGTATAAAGTTTCTCTAAATCTTCAATAGCAGTTACTCTCCATGCACGCACTATCGCATTTTGCATAGCTCTATTTATAGTACTTGTAGGTCTTTTATGTTTTGATAACAAGTATTGATTTATAGAAACCTGACTATTCTCTCCTTCCTCAGATAACAAATATGTTATTGCATCAAATAAATATTTTCTGCCCTGCAAGTGTGATGCTATACCTATTAAATCTAATTCGTAATTTACCTTTTCCGCTATTAGTTTTTCTTGTTTTGCCTTTTCTTCTTCTATTTCTTTTATATCTGTAGATGCTGTATTTGTATAATTGTTAAGTAATAGTAACGTGTTTATTACATTTTCCACATTATAGTTTTCTTGCTTCTTATAGAAAATGAAGTCAACTTTATTTTGATGTAAATAATCATATACTGAATCTGAATATACATTTGTTGTTACAACAATTTTTGGAATTTTACTTAGCTTCGTAATTTTAAGCTTTTCTAAAAACTCAAATCCATTTCCAGTACCTGAATTTAGCTCTAAGTCTAAGATTACTCCATCAATATCATTTTCCTTTAGACATTTAATGCCTTCTTCTGTTGAGTTTGTTATCTTCACAAATGTTACATCATTCATTTTCTCGGCTAATTTTTTAAATTTATCTTGTTCCTTCTTTTCATCTTCAATTAATATCAATTTCATTTCTACATCACCTTCTACTTCTTATTTTCGACATATTCTATCATATATTGTCATGTTTTACCACATCTTCTATCTGCTTTTTGTCATCTATTTTTAATTTTTTCAAACTAAAATCTATTAAAATAGAGAAAGAAAGGATGTTTTATTATGTTAAGAAAAGAAATAGGATTAAGAATAAAAAATATACGTTTAAATATGAATATGACGAAGCAGAAAATGGCAGATTTGCTCGGTATTTCTGGACAATATCTTGGCATGATTGAACGTGGTGAAGGCACCCTGTCTGTTGATAAATTGAAGATACTTTGTGATATGACTGGTTTATCTGCTGATTATATTCTATTTGGTAAAGATTTTAATTCTACTCTAAACCTTTCTAAAAAACTTTCAGGTTATTCTGATGAAGAAATAAAACTTGGTTGTGCAACGCTTGAAAATTTAGCCTTGTTTCTTAAACATATAGATTAATAATTAGCCTATAAATTTGAATTAACATTATTTCAAATTTATAGGCTTTATTAAAATTAGTTTTCTGATATAAACTTATAAATATTATTTCAAATATTTTATTTCAAACATTGTTCCTTTTCCATCTTCCGACTCAACTTTGATATATCCGTTTGCTTTTTCTATTATTGTTTTTGCGAGCGAAAGTCCAATACCAATACTATTTTCAGAACTATTTTTTGATTTATAAAATCTTTCAAATATATGATTTATGTCTTTCTTACCTATTCCTTCTCCTTCATCTTTAATCTGTATTTTTACAAACACACTCGTATTTTCCACATTTATATAAATGTTAGAATTATCGCTACTATGTTCCACAGCATTTTTTATTATGTTTGTAATTGCCTCTAATTGCCAATTGTAGTCAGCATTTATTGTAGCCGCTTCGTCTATATTAGAAATTATTTTTATATTTTTTACATCTAATATTATTGCTAAATTTGATACGGCTTTATCTATTAAGTTCCTTACATTTATTTCTTCATTTTTCATTACAATAGCTCCTGCATCAAATTTTGCAAGTTTCAGTAATGAGACTACCAAAGAAGAAATCCAGTCAACCTGTTTACTTATTTCTTTTATGAACTCTACTCTAGTTTTACTATCCATGTTTGGATTGTCTTCTATATTATCTAGCATTATTCTCATTGATGTAATTGGCGTTTTTATTTGGTGTGATATATCTGCCAAAGAATTACTTAGGCTCACTTTTTCTTTTTCACTATTTTCAGCAGTTTCTCTTAATAATATTGTAGTTTTATACAATTCATTTCTTAACCTTGATATTTCATCTTCTCCGTTTTCTTCTATTTTTAGCTTGTAGTTGCCTCTGTTTACTTCATTTAAATATTGATTTACTTCTCTTATTCTGATTTCTTTTTTATTATTGTAATATATCACAATTAATATAATTACAATTCCAAATATCGAAATATATAATATGTTTATTTTTCTGTCTACATTTTTTTCATCTTCTAATTTTTTTATATAATTTTCATTATCTAAATAACCATATTTTTTTAATATATTGGTTTTGTTATTTTTAGTGTTTCTTAATATATTCAATATTTCTTCTTCTCTTACATCTGGATATTTTTCTATTACTGTATCAACTATATTCGATATTGCTGAATTTACTATATATTCATATTTTTCATTCTGCTTTTCTGAAATATAACAATATCCCAATATTGCAACAATTACTAAACATGCTCCGCATATTGCAATTTTAACTTTTTCCATTTATTCTCACTCCCTGCTTACTTTTCAACTCTGTACCCAATTCCTTTAATAGTTTTAATTACATCATTTTCTCCGAGTTTTGCTCTTATTCTTTTTACATAAACAGTAAGCGTATTATCGTTTACAAAGTTTCCTGCCACATCCCAGATTTTATCTAAAATATTCTCTCTTGTTACAGTCTTTCCCATATTAGAGAACAACAGTACTAAAATTTTGTATTCGAGTGCTGTAAACACAATTTCTTTCTGGCCTACATATACTCTAGATGCATCTAAATCTATTATTACATTTCCTGCCTGTAGTTTATTGCTTTCTTCTTTTTCATATCTTCTTAAAATATTATTTATTCTTGATATTAACTCTCGTGGTCTAAAAGGTTTTACGACATAATCGTCTGCTCCTAAATCAAACCCATTTACAACATCTTGTTCTTCGTCTTTTGCTGTTAAAAATAATATCGGAGTCGTCATATTTTTCTTAATATCTCTGCACAACTCAAAACCACTTCCATCTGGAAGCATTACATCTAATATTATTAGGTTAAACTCACTTTTGACAAGCTTGTCCTTAGCAGTCTTTACATCACTTGCAAGTTCTACTACAAATTTTTCTTGCTCTAATGAATATTTTAGCCCTTTCTGAATAGCCTCATTGTCTTCTACCAATAAAATTTTTTTCATTCATTTCCCCTTTTATAAATTTTAAGAAATAACTTATATTAAAATATAAATTATTTCTCTACTATTAATAATACGTATTTCTATTATATTTGCTCATTTGCAGATAATTTGCATATATTCCTGTTGTTGATATTGTGATAAATTTTATTGCATATATGTCACAATAAACTAAACTATCATTTTCAAATGAACGAAGCAAAATATAGCTTGCTCCAACGTCTTCTAGTACACCAATTCTATCAACTAAATTATTTGTTCCAATTAAAAATTCAACACGCATCAATTTTCCTATTTGTTCACGTAAAAATGCCGGTGTATATATTGGATTTTTCAAGGTTTCTGGCCAATTATCTTGCTGGTTTGGATTTAGCAACTGTCTATTTTCTATTTCTTTATTTTCCATTTACCATTCCTCCATCAAGGTACTTTTGTCAGTTGAAAAAAATTGAATCCACATAATCTTTCAACAATACCTCTTTTTAAGTGTTATTATATAGAGGTGTTGGCTTGTAAAAGCAATGTTTGCCTAGCCTTGTATGCAAACTTCCTGAACCATTTGCTGGGAAAGTGCTTCCACACGTTGGTCTAAATGGGTTTAAGTACCACAAACAGTTATCTATCTCATTTAGCCTGTTACCTGATAATGCCCAATCTGCAATGTTATAATGCACATCTGTCGGAGTCATGTTGTATATGTTTTGACTGTTATAGCTTCCACGTATAGTTTCTCTTGCACAGTCAAATTGTCCTTGTTGAAATAATATGTTTCTAATATTTCCCCCCTGCGAAATTCTTGCATATTCGCCGTTTGGGACATTTACTCTATTCATTATAACGCTTGCCACGGCCTTCATTCCATTGTCTCCTTCACCGCCAGCTTCACATTGTATCATTCTTGCAATTAATTCTCTTTCCGAATACGCCATAAGTTTTACACCTCTTTTATATTATATGTGAATGTAAAGCTTATGTTCATTATTTTTCACTTTTCTCTGTTAAAACTTCCGTTTCTTGCATTTGCTTTTTTTCAATTTTTTTCTCTCTAAATGTGCTTATCATAACAATTATCGCACTTATTATAATAAATAAATAGAAATTTGCGCCTCTTGTTAGAAGCATTGCGCTGCTAATTATTGTCTCTGGAAATACGTTTTTAAATATTCCTAAAAATCCACCCTCGCTTACTCCAACAGCCCCAGGCGACGGAATTCCGGACACTGTAGCATATAGCACTGCTTGCAATGTTAATATTTCAAATATGTTGTATTCTGTTAATCCAAATGCTAAGTAAATCCAATATGGCACACTATAATATGCTATCATTTGTACAACAGTTGTTATCACAGTTTTTAACATTAATATTTTATGCTCTTTTATGTATTTTGCACTTGTTTGATATGATTCTAATTCTTTTTCTAGTTTTTCTTGCTTTTTTTCCACATTTGGAATTCTAAAAAATTTTAGTAATTTCACTGCAAACTTTATTAATCCTTCTGACAGCCTCTTTGAAAAAATTGCAATTATCAATAACATTAAAGCACTTGAATTCAATATAATTCCAAGTATTAATAAATAAATTAATCCACTTTTTAGTACCTCAAAATGTATTACAGCACTTATAGTTCCTACTGTTATTGTAACTATTTGCAGACTGCAAAGTTGCATTAATAGTGCCAAAGTAGAATTTGCAACAGAAATATCATCCTTATGCATGTAATATATTTCCATTGGCTGTCCTCCACTGGCAGCAGGAGTTATTGCACTAAAGAAAAATCCAATTAGTGTGTATCTGATATTACTTATAAGCTTTGATTTTTCACCAAGTTCTTTCAAAATTCTCGTAATATTTACAGCTTCTCCTAAAATGTAAATGCTCATTGCAAGTACAGCAAATAGAATATATTGTTTTTTTACCTTAGCAGCAACACTAAATATTTGTGAAACATCTTGGTCTTTCAACACTAATGAAAATGTTAAAATTATAAGTAATATAAATATTGTCAGATTAACTAATATTTTTTTTATTTTGCTTTTCTTCTCTTTTTCCATGTTATCCTCATTTTCTATATTAAATTTATCATTCATTTGTGACTTTTAAGTGACTTTCGCCCAAAAAAGGGCGTCCCTATTGGGCGAAAATTGCTCTTACTTTTGGTAATAAATAATGACTGCCACCTTTTTCTTTTACGTTTTCTACCATGCTTACTATTAATAGAGAGTTTGCATCGCTTTCTCCTACGTTGAATGCATTAAACCAGCCTATTTCTGTGCCTTCGGTGTCGTCCTTTGATTGTTTTATTTCTGCTGTTCCTGTTTTTCCTGCTATTGTTTTTCCTTCGATTTTTGCCGAATGCGCTGTTCCACTCGGATTTTCTACAACCTGTATTAAGTCGTCTCTTACTTCGTTTGCAGCTTCTTTTGAAAATGCATTTTCCTTGTAGTATTTAGCCGTTTGTGAACTTGCATTCTCTTTATACTCCAAGTATGGCATTATCATGTTGCCTTCATTTACAAATGCTGAGTACATCATTGCCATATGTATTGGGTTTACTAAGACTTCTCCTTGACCATATCCGGAATTTGCAAGTTGTGTTTCGTTTGTAAAGCTTTCACTGTTTGAGTATGAAGACTTGCTTATTGTTTGTGGAAACTCTATTTGTTGTCCAAACCCTATATTTTTTAGTGAATTTATTAGATTTTTGCCTCCTATTTTTAAAGCAGCCTTAGCAAAATATATGTTATCTGAATGTATTAATGCATTTTTCAGATTTGCAGGTCCATTATACGTAGAAAGTGTTGTTATATAGAAATCTCCCCAAGAACTATCGTTCTGCCACTTTGTTCCGCTTCTTCCAAAGTCATCATCTGCTGAAAAAGCACCAGTAGTTAACCCTATTGCGCCAATTATCGGTTTAAACGATGACCCAGGAGCATATGTTGCCAAATATCTATTATATAATAAATTATCTGGGTTTTCCGTTAAATTCTTATAATCTGCCGTTGTCATTCCTAAGCTAAAATCATTAGAATCAAATGATGGGCAACTTGCAAGTGCAAGCACTTCTCCCGTCTTCGGGTTCATAACAACAACAGCACTCTTGTCATCTTTAAACTGTTCATATACAGTCTGTTGTAATTTACTATCTATTGTCAATTTCACATCTTGACCGTCTTTTTGTTCTTGTTTTGCAATAGATGTTTTCTTATTTCCATTTGCATCTTCTATGTAAATTTCTGAACCGTTTACTGCTCTTAAAGTACTCTCGTAAGCACGTTCTAATCCATATTTTCCAATTTTACTACTCGAAGTATACCCATCTTTTGCCTTTTCTTTCAGCTCTTCCGCATTTATTGGTTGGATGTAGCCCACTAATTGAGAGGTTGACACTCCCTGTGGATATATTCTCTCATCTGCATCAATTATTTTTATTCCCTTTATCTCTAGTAATTTATTCTTTAATTCCATTTCATTCTTTCCCACAGTCTTTAACGGAACAAAAGTATCAGCCTTGACATATGATGCCGAAAACTCGCTATTTATACCATCTGAAGTCATATTTAAAAGTTCAGCAATTTTTGCAATATCTTCTTCCCTATTATCACTCATCTTTCCAGGAACAAGACCTATTTTTGAAGCAACTCCGTTTGTTGCCAAGTATTCTCCATTTCTATCTAAAATACTACCTCTCTTTGCTTCTATGGTCTTTACCCTTACCTTATCTTCGGTATTCAACTTTGGAAAAATCAAGTTAGACGTCCAATCTATTTTATATTCTTTTTCTTCGTTCAATTCAAGAGTTACAGTATTTGTAAAGTCAACATGTCCAGACATTGTATCCATACTATTTTTATATGTAACTTTTGCTAATTTATTTTCATTTTCTATACTCTGTATGTCAACACTAAAATTTTCAGCCTCTATGCCTTCATAAATATTTTTATTTCTCTTAATAAAATCTTCTTCCGAAATATTAGCTTTGCTTTTTGATGACAACAAAGAATACATATCTTCATACTTCTTATCATTAATATATGAAGCAAAAGTCTGCAATACGTCTTCCGGTTTATTTTTAGGTTTATTGTTAAAATATATCGTTATTCCTATTCCCACAGATATCGCTAATATTAGAATAATGCTTATTACAATAATTATAATCTTCTTATTTTTCATTGCTATTTTCTCCCAATCTCTATTTTCCATTACATTATATCATACAAAACTACGAATAGCATCAGTTATATAAAATTTTTCGAAAACCAAAAGACCAGATTAATTACAATCCAGTCTTTTGCTAGTTACAACTTATTAATATTTATAATTTTATATATTATCCTGTCTTATTGTTTCTATTATGTTTTGCTTGTTTATTTTGTTTAGTGAATATTTCATTGTTAGTCCTACTATTATAAATACAAATATTACAGAAATTATTATTGCTTGCCATGGTATTATAAATCCAAAGTCTATCGAATTTGTAAATGATTTGAATATTGCATATGAGCCTAAAAGCCCTATTGGAATTCCTATTAGCAATGATTTTGCTCCATACATTATGCTTTCTAATTTTATCATTTTGTTAAATTCTTTGGTTGTCATTCCTATTGATTTTAGGTTTGCAAATTCTTTTGAGCGTAGTATCATGTTTGTTGTTATTGTGTTGAATATATTAGTTACACCAATTAGTGTGATTACTGCTATGAATCCATACAAGAATATTGATACAAGTATTATTATCCTTTTTTGTTGATCTGCATACTCAGCTAAATTTGTTATCATTATATCTTCAAAGTCTTCGCCTTCTTTTTTAAGGTCTGTTAGCTTGTTTTCTATTTCTGATGGTTTTTGTGCATCTATGCATAGGTTTCCACTATTTAATTCACTCTTATCTTTAGTAACTACTGGATAATCTTCAGATACAAACAAGTAGCCTCCCTCTGTATAACATCCTTCATATCCCATTGGTCTTTCTGTTGTAATTTTAGAAATCTTAATTTGCTTTTGCTCATCATCCATAGTAACTTCCATTGATTCTCCAGCTTTAACATTAAAATAATGCTCAACCTTAGATTTTCCTTGCCCTAGATAATGCATCATGTCGTCTCCAAGTATTGCTATATTTGAATAATCTTTCTCGTTCATTCCAAGTCTTTTTACATATGACTTGAAGTAGTCATTGTTAACCATAACAATTGTCAAACCTAGAGTATTATATTCATATTTTCCAACATTTTCTGGGAAGTCTTCTTCATATATCTGTTTTTTATTTTCTAATTCTTCTTTAGCAAAGTCTGTTCCATATTTGTTTACGTCTATCTCAGCACTAGTCTGATATGAATAACTGTAACTCTTTATTCCACTCCAAGTTGCAACTTTCTCATACAAAGTTTCATTTCCACCATTTACAGCTATGTTATAGCTCAAATCTGTATAATATGAACCTGTCATCATCTGTCCATAAGTTAAAAATGATGAAAGTGCTATGAATATTGATATACTTACAACTAGCGACACTACTGTTGTTCTGTATTTTTTTCTATTTCTTTTTAAGTTTTTTCTTGCAATTACTCCGCCTATTCCAAATAATTTTTTCGTTAATTTTGATGTTTTTATTTTTCTCGTCTTTATCTTTATATCATCTGTTCCACGTATTGCCTCAATTGGTGGAATTTTAGATGCTTTTATTGCAGGAATTAAGCATGATAAAAATATTGTAATGCCAGAAATTACTACTGAAATTAAAATTGCCATTCCTGGTACATCATATACAAATGATGTGCCTTCCATCATGTCTACTAATAACAAATTTACAATCCATAGTAAAATTATTATTGCAACAATTCCTAATAAGATTCCAAGTGGAATTGCAATTATACCAATATATAATCCTTCTAGTAAAACACTTCTTTTTATTTGTTTTTTAGTTGCTCCAACAGATGCTAGCATTCCATATTGTTTTGTTTTTTCAGATACAGAAATACTGAAGCTGTTTCTTATTACAAACACGCTACTTACAACTATTATTACTATAATAACACCAGCAATTCTATACAAAACACCTAATATACTCTCACTCAGAACTCCTTCAAATCTTAATAAGTCCTTATTAATATCTACTTCAATTTCACTATCAGTTTCAGCTTCTATAGTATTTTTAATTTGATTCATTACATTTTCATATTCTTTTGGATTTTTTAGAGTTACATAGAAGTTGGCTATTTGTGAGTTTTTTATTATAGCATCAGCTGTCACTGATTTTCCATTTTCTTCTGCTGATAAAATTTCATTTGAAGCATTTGTATTTAATTTTGTGCCTATTGATGTTATTTTGTCTGTGCCATCTGCATTTTTCTCATCATTTGAATATGTAACTGCCGTATAGCCTGGTGCAGAATAAGGTTCAAGTCCTGTGTTAGGTCTTTTCATTATTCCAACAACAGTATATTCTCTTTTCTGTCCATCAATAATTTGCTCCTCATAATCTTCGTTGTCTTCAGCTTTTCCAGTCTCTTGATATATATATTCTTTTGACGAACTTGCTAGATATGGATTTTTTTGATTAAGCTTACTGCCGTCCATTAGTTCTCTTGTTCCAACATTTAAAGTAATCTTATCTCCAACATTAATCTTAACTCTACCATTATCAATTAAATGTTGTGGAATAACAATCTCATTCTCATTTTGAGCCATTCGACCTTCTATCAATTTATATGCACCTTTTTCGAAAGCTTTTTCATTCATAGAAACCACATAAATATATGGTTTATCCTCATTTTGAATACTATCGAATTCACTGTATCCCAGCTCTTTTGTAGTATAATAACTATCAACCGCATTGTTCTGCGTAATATATTTTTGCTGTTCCTGTGGCACATTAGAAAACGAAATATGATAATCACCATCATTATTCTTAATAAGATTTACAAATGTCTGCTGTGCACTTGTAACCAGCCCCGCAACCGCACAAACCAGTGCAGTAGAAAGCATAATTCCAATAATAGTAACAACAGTACGTTTCTTATTAAGCAATAAATTTTTCTTAGTCAACTTATTTAAAACATTCATTATATATTCTCCATCTTTTCGCCCAATAGGGACGCCCTTTTTTGGGCGAAATTAACTTTTCGTTTCCAAACAGCTTCCTTTACTGGACAAAATTTATATTATTTTTTCTTCTTCTCCCAAGAAAGTGTGTCCCTATTGGGCGAAATTTTTCTCATCCTTTATTATCTTTCCATCTTCTATTGTTATAACTCTCTCTGCTTCTTTTGCTATTTCTAAGTCGTGAGTAATTATTACAACAGTCTGGTTAAACTTTTTGTTCGACAATTTTAATAATGATATTATTTCATCACTCGCCTTTGAATCTAAGTTTCCTGTTGGTTCATCTGCTAGCATTAATGCTGGATTATTTATCATTGCTCTTCCTATTGATACACGTTGTTGTTGTCCTCCAGATAATTGGTTTGGCAGATGCTTCTCTCTTTTTTCTAACCCTAATGTTTTTATTAACTCATCTAATCTTTTCTCATCAACTTTTTGTCCGTCTAAGTCACATGGCAATGTTATATTTTCTCTTACATTCAATATTGGTATTAAATTGTAAAATTGATAGATTAAACCAATTTGTCTCCTTCTAAATATAGCCAGATTATCATCATTTAAAGAATAAATGTCTTTTCCATCTATGAACACTTTGCCTGAAGTTGGTCTATCAACTCCACCTAACAAATGTAGCAATGTAGATTTTCCGCTTCCGCTAGCTCCTACAATCGCAACAAATTCTCCTTTCTCTATTGAAAACGAAATATGGTCAACTGCATTGACCTGATTTTCACCTTTTCCATATGTCTTAACCAAATCTTCAACTTTTAAAATTTCCATTATATTTTCCCTTCTTTTCAAATTTTCTTTTACTGGAATTATAATACATCATCAAAGTGACAAATAAATGACATTTGTAAATTTCTATTTCATTCATTAAAGAAAATTTTTTTCATATAAGTCACCCAGATTTAATATTGATAGACTCAATCGAAATTCGTATACTAGAATTAGATATTGTTAAAAATACATACTATAAGAATAAGCATGATAAAAAGGCTCAGTAGATGTTATTTTTAGATGACCCTAATTTTAAGAATGTATGACTCAAGGACAACATGAAAAATCTATTGAAAAAAAAATGAGCGAATTTCTTCACTCATTTTTTTTTGAACTTTTTTACAGTCTGTTTATTATATCAACATATTAATTTTAGTTATTTTTTGAGTTCTTTTGTAAACTCCAAATATTGTACATTATCATACACAAATTTTATAAATTCTTCTTTATCACTTAATTCTCCAATATATTCGCTCGGAATTTGTGATACTACTCCTCCCAATGATAATTTTTGAAATACGCTTTCGAATGCTAGTTTTTCTTTATAGTCTATTTTTTCATCTTCACTCGCATGGTACGAACTTGTATATTTTTCTTTGTCTGTTACATTTTTTATTACTCCAAATCTTTCTTTGTCTATTCTTTCAAATGTTTTGCATACCTTTTGACTTGTTTCTCCATATAAGCAAAAACCTAAGCCAGAGGCTTTCTTCCACTTTTCAACAGTTTCTTTTAAATGCTTTACTATCTTTATAGCAAATTCTTTTCCATTTGGTTCAGTGTTAGAAACTTCTTTCATCATCATTGTTGCTTCATATACTCCTACATATCCTAACGAAATTGTAGAGTAACCATCTTTCAAATATTTATCTATTTTTTCTCCTGATTTTAAATGTGCTATCGCACCATATATCCAATGTATTGGGCTCGTATCACTTACTGTACCAAGCAAAGCATAATGTCTGCACAATAATGCTTCATGACACAATTCCAGTCTTTCATCTAGCAAGCTAAAGAATTTATCTTCATCACCATCTGCCACGATTGCAATTTGTGGTAAATTTATGCTAACAATACCTTGATTAAATCTACCCTCAAATTTATATGTTCCATTCTCATCTTTCCATGGAGTTAGAAAACTTCTAAAGCCCATTGGCGAAAAGACATTGCCACTATAGTTTTCACGCATTTTTTTAGCCGATATAAAACTTGGCTCTTGCGTCTTATTTGCACAATCTAATGCAAGATGTGTTAAATAATCATATTTTCCACCATTTAAGCAGTTATTTTCATCAATTACATAGATCAGCTTTGGAAATTCCGGATTAATATATTTTCCTTCTGCATCCTTCATTCCCTCAATTCTTTGCTTCAAAATTTCTTCTATTATAAGTGCATTTTCCTTTATGTATTCATCATCTTCTCTTAAATACATAAATAACGAAACCAGTGGACTACGCCCGTTTGTAGTCATTAGTGTATTTATCTGGTATTGAAGTGTTTGTACCCCACTCGTTACTTCTTCTTTTATCTTTTTATCTAATATTTCTTTTGAAGGCACGCCTCCCAACTCTTCCTTAAATTTTTCATAGCTCTTTCTAACATACTTTCCCAAATGACTGATATCTACAGATTGTCCACCGTATTGTGTTGACGCAACTGTTGCAAGAATTTGTGCAAGAACCGTGCAAGCAACTCTAAAACTTTTTGGGCTCTCTATTAATTTGCCATTTATAACTGTTCCATTGTCAAGCATATCTCCAATATTAATCACACTAGAATTAAAAATTGGTTGTAAAAAATAGTCCATATCATGAAAATATAGTACTCCTTCTTCATGAGCCTTTACTATTTTTTCAGGTAACAGTAGTCTCTTCGTTAAATCCTTAGAAACCTCTCCAGCTATGTAATCCCTTTGTGAAGACGCAAGCACAGCATTCTTACGTGTTCCGTCTTCCAACATCTCCATATTTTGATTTTTTATGAGTCCAAGAATAGATTCGTCTGTGGTGTTCTTTTTTCTAACCAATGCTCTATTATATCTATAAATCATGTATTTTTTTGCAAGCTTAAACTTTTTCTTATCCATAAGTTGCTCTTCTATTATATCTTGCACATCTTCAACCAAAATTCTCTTTTTATCAAGTGACTCAATATATTTTATTATATCCTTAATATCTTGCTTGTCTGCTCTTTCCTTTTCTGTAACCTCTTGGTTTGCCTTCTCAATAGCAATTGCAATCTTCTCTCTATTAAAATCTACTACACGTCCATCTCTCTTAATAACCTTCATAAATTCCTCCTTGGATTTATCTAAATTACTGTCTCTTTAGTTTCATTATAAATAATATTTTTTAATATAACTGGCAGTATTATTTGTAAAACATTTTTCTGCCCACATCGACATAACTTACCTAAAAAACATTATCTCATAACTATTATACCTTAACAATTTATTTTTTCTGTTGCAAATGCAACGTTTTTGAAGTATAATTGAGTAAATTTTATTTACAAATTTAAGGACAATGTTAATGGAAATATCAGATATAATTGAAAACATTTCTTGTAATTGTATTAAGGTTCAACGTAAGACCTTTGAAAAAGGCAGTATTATTACAACTTACATAGAAAAAAGAAAACAAATTTGCATACTGCTTTCTGGAAAAGCGGATTTAATTAGATATGATTTAAACGGAAACAAGGATATAATAGAAAGTTTTGTTGCGACAGATATCTTTGGTGAGGCCTTCTACCCTGTTCATACCAACCACGAACTTTTTGTTTTAGCAATGGATAAGTGTGAGGCTCTTCTATTTTTGTATGATGACATACACGAAAAATGCAGAAGCAACTGCAAATTTCACACAACACTCGTATCTAGTCTACTAGAGCTTATATTAAAACAAGCAGTACATCAAAATACTAGAATAGAAATACTTTCAAAGAGGTCTATCAGAGACAAATTACTTACTTATTTTTCTATTCTTTCTAGTAAAAACTTCTCTAAAAATATTACACTTCCAATTTCAATGACTAGCCTCGCCGATTACCTAAGCGTAGATAGAAGTGCAATGATGCGTGAGCTCAAATGCTTGGTAGATGAGGGATTTATAAGCCGTGATGGCAATAAAATAAAGCTTTTATTTTAACAAATTAAAGCTTTATTTTTTAGCTTTTTCTTTCCATAAAGCCTCATTTATATTTTTTCAACAAAATAGCCCATTTTAAAGTAAAAATACATATTTTTTATATTCTTATGTATATCACTTCATTTAAAACAGGCTTTGACGTATTCAAATTTGTACGCATTTTTCAACAATATTTAGTCATTATCACTTTCTATATTACTCCCAACTTCATAATTTTCGTTTTCTGTATTTCTGTTCTCTGTATTTGTAATATTGTTTTTTCCTTGGAAAGTCTCATTATTTTTATTGCTCTCTGTATTATTTGTTATTTCCGTATTGGTTTCAGTATTTTCCGTATTTCCTGACACTTCTGTATTTTGCTCTATGTTTTCTATTTTATTTTCAATATTGTTATTTTTATTGCTTTCTGTGTTTTCTTTATCATTCTTTTTGGCAATATCATACTCCTTCCAAGGGTTGTCCGAAGCTGGATCAGTTGGGTCCCAACTATTTACCTCACTGTCTCCAGAAATTTTTCTTTCTGATGGCTTACCCAATGGTCCAGGGTTAGAATCTTTGTAAAAATATACTTTTGTTCCAGCCGCACAATTATCATATATCCATTTTGCATTTTTTACAGTAAGCCTTATGCAACCCAAAGAAGCTGAAGTACCTAGTTTATCATACTCCCAATATTCTAAACTTGCATTATTATATTTCTCAGTATATGGTACAGAATGGAACAATATATTTCCAGTTATTTGTGTTGCATATTGGCCATACACATCACCTTGAAGCCCTTTCCATTCCCATCCACCATATTTTTTTAGTGAATAAGTTCCGCTCCTTGGGGTTGCATAGCCAACCGAACAAAGCATTACCTTTACGCAGTTTTTGTATTCTCCGTTTTCATCTTTTTCATATACATTAACCACATTTTGTTCACAATTCACTTCTAATCTGTATTTGGTACCACTCGTATTTTTAGGCTTTTCTTCAATTACTGTATTTTCAACTACTTCATTTTCTTCTACAATATTTCCTATAACCTCTTCATTTACATCTTCTTCAAAATTTTGTGTATTTACGCTATTTACGAATTCATCATCTAAACTTTCTGGTTCCTTTGTGGCAACTTCTTTCGCAGTATTCTTACTAATTATACTTGCAGTTATTATCGTTATTAAAATAGCTAATATTAAAATTATAGCTCCTAATATAATTCTTTGCTTTTCTTGTTTTTTCTTTCTATTCTCACTTCTTGATTGCATTCTAAAAATCCCCTTCATATGTTAGTAATAACATTATACATTTTAATAATAGTCTCGTCAATAAAATTTTGCTATCTTAAAGATTTTCCCCATTATTTACCTAATTAATCATTCCAAATTCTTATTACTTGGCACTTCTATCGATTTTCCATCATAGCTAAATTTCGAGCCATGGCATGGGCATTCCCAAGTTTTATCTATATTATTAAAGTACAGCTCACACCCCAGATGTGTGCAAATAGGTTTTACTTTAAAAATTTCTCCAGTATTTGCTTTATACACTCCAACCTTTTTATTATCTATTTCAATTATCTTGCCCTCTCCTATTTTTATATCATCTATTTCATCTTTTGGTATTTTAAACCTACTCATAAGTATTGATTTATTGGCTTCTTTTAACATATTTCCTACTTCGACTCTATTCTTTATTGGTTCTACCCTTCTTGCTTTAAACAAATCTTCATACTCATTTTCTTTTCCTAATATTTTATCTGCTATTATGTTTGCCGCAACATTTGATGATGTAATTCCCCATTTATTAAACCCTGTTGCCACATACACATTAGGCATCGTAACAGAAAAATCTCCTATATACGGGATTTTGTCGAGGCTTATGCAATCCTCTGCAGACCACTTATATAGCACTTCTGCATCTGGATATATTTTTCTTACAGCTGTTTCAAGCCTCGTATATCCATTTTTCAATTCCTCCGTTCCAGTTTTATAATCATAACCAACCGCTAATAGTAATTTCTTTCCATTATCCTCGATTACCCTAAAAGACATATTTGGAACTTCGTAATTTATATACATTCCATCAAACAATTCGCTTTTTACATCAGCAACTATTGCATAAGATGTTGATTGATACATCTTCAAAAAATAGTAACCCGGAATCTTTATAAACGGATATCTTGTAGCAATTACCACATAGTCTGCCGTAACTTTATTTTTATCTACATATATTTCATACTTTCCATTTGACTTTTTTATATCTGTAACTTGTGAATTTTCGAATATTCTACTATTATTATTCACAATACATTTTGCCAATCCATATCCATATTTTACAGGGTGAAGCTTTGCCTGACTCCTAAACTCAATCGCTCCTGCAATTTCCATTGGTAGCTCTATTTTATTAACATATTGGCACAAATCTTTTTCTAGTTTATCTACTGCTCTCTGCTCTTTTTTCAATTTGTCTACTTCTGTTTCTTTTGCAGTAAAAACATATGCCTTTTCTCTCTTAAAGTCACAATCTATTTTTTCATTCTGCACTATTTCACTAATATTTTCTATTGCCTTCTGATTTGCCTCTAAATATTTTTTTGCAAATTCTTTTCCCTGTGAATCTATTAAATATCTGTAAAAAACCTCATGCTGACTAGTAACTTTTCCAGTGTTTCTGCCACTCGTGTGACTACAAATTCTATCTCTTTCTAATAAAACAACATTAGTATATTTACTTAAATAATACGCTGTTGTAAGACCCGTAAGTCCTCCGCCAATAACACAAACAGAGGCCCTCATATCATTTCTTATACTCTCATATTCTTTATAATTTTTTCTCTCCTCTTCCCAAAAAGATTGCATAATTTTTCCTCCCGCTCCGTCTAAAACATTTATTACATATTTTTTCCAAGATTGAAAAATTTATGCAATTTTAATTATTCGCAATGCAAACTTATAGGCACAAAAAAGATGCCGATTTTATTCAGCACCTTTATTATCTTTTCCATTTTCTTCTTTAATTTGTTTTTTCTTCTTTCCAGTTATACCAGCATTGCTTACTTTTTCAGCAATAGCCTTAGTTGTATCTTCAACCTTTGTTTCTATTTCTTCTTTTTGTCTAATTGCTTCTTTCTTTATTTTCTCTGTTTGGTCTTTAATTTTTATCTTAACAGCTTGTAATTTAGGGAAAGCATCCACCAATCTTCTATGTAATGCAGACTTGCTTTGTAAAATTTCCCTTACCTTCTTAGTAATCTCCTCTGTATTATCAGTTTCTTTACTTGCAGTAATATCAGCCTTTTTAATTGCTTTAATAACAACTCCAGAAACAATATTATCAACCACATAAATTGCAAATAATATTCCAGACACAATATTTAACCACATCTCTGGTATTAATTCTAGTTTTCCTAGCAAGAATGGATTTGTTACATATGTCACCATTAGTCCCAAAATTCCAAAAGGAATTATTGTGCCTAAACAAACTCGTCCATTTAAATTAAACTTTCTTTGGCTATAATCCCACCATCTTGCCTTAAACATTTTTTCCATTACTAAACTGGTCAAGTATTCCAAAGTTCCGCATACGACTATCGCCATAACAAATAGCACAAGTGCATCATATTTATATCTTCCCAATAAAAAGGTTATTAGAAGAGCTCCATAGCCATAAATCGGACAATAAGGTCCAATTAAAAATCCTCTATTTATAAACCTTTTATACTGAATAATTTTACATGTAACCTCCATTATCCAACCTGCTACAGCATATATCATAAACAGCAAAAAATATATTCTAACATCATAACCTAGTATTGTCATAGAAAAACCTACCTTATAAATCAATAATTACATTAAATATATTACCAGTTATATGGAAAATTTGCAATACATTTATCATAAAATTAATCAGCATTTATATTAGCACTATATACCATTAGTCTTATATGCAAAAAGCAAATGCCTACTAGCACTTGCCTTCTTTTTCTTTTGTTTTATTTATCATATTTTGTTGTAGCTTTCGCTATAGCGAAATATATACCGTATATTCTTAAGAACAAATCTAAAAATTTTCAATCCTACCTCTATGCTTCTCTATAAAAATTCTAATTTTGTAATTTAATTTGTTCTTCTTTTATAATTGGATACCTTATAAGTTTGTCCTCTTCCAAATTTTCTTTATTCATATTTACAGCTGTAATTTGGTGATTATCATAAGTTGTATAATAATAAATCCCTTTAGTAGCATTACAACATGATGTATAAATAGTTATTTCATATTTATTATTCCCTAAATCACAGCAACCTCTCTGTTGGTCAACAGAATTAAGAATATGGAAAAACTGGCTAACACTCTCTAATTCTCCATCTCCAGAAACAGAATTCATCTTAACAAATGCTGTTCTAACAAACCTAGATTGCGAAGATAAATCTCCTGGAAGTCCAATCGCTCCCATTCCTCGGCTATAATTCTTTAAATCCAGTCTAGAAGAAAACGTGTTTTCTGGTGATTTATTTGACAAATGCATATAATTATTTAAATTAAACATTTGCTTATCAAATGGCGGATTATTAGTAAGCACACCGACTGGATTATCATATATTTTTATTCCATCCGCCACAGACTCCACAGTAATTGCTTTGTTACTATCAGCAATAATCCAATGCAATTGTGCAAGTGGCAACCTATCATTAAAAGGCTCCTTCAAAAAATTCATATTTTGAATAAGCTTTTTCGCTTCATCAACACTTGAGCACTGCCCAAGAATCCATGGAATAAACTCAAACTGAGTTACATTATCTTTTCCTTCTTTTTCATCATGATAGACTGCGTTTCCAACAAAATTAAGTCCAGCAATTCCAAGCCCTTTCTCATTTATTGCATCATAATACAATGGGTAATCTTCTATCACATAAGCCATTCCAATAATAGCATAATGCGAATTCATCTCTCCCATTTTTCTAAAGTTAAACTTAAAATTTCGTGGAGTAATCGTAATCTCATCTCCATATGAAAACTCATAGTCTAACGTACGTCCAAAATAAAAATCTTTAGTTTTATAAGTTGTAGCTGTACACATAATACCTCCTAATATTTTACATTTTTTAAACCCGTTAATCTTAAAAAAACAAACCTTTACATTTACATACTATCATAAAAAGGGTATTTATTCAATCTTCTTGTCACATTTGACCAATCAATAATATTGGTCATTAAAATATTATAGAAATCAAATAAAATTTTAGTTCAAATTGAAACTAAAAAAGTCCCACATTTCTGTAGGACTTTTCATTATTCAATTTCAATATATTTCTTGCTTGGTAATTCTTTCTTGTCTTCCTTCTTTGGAACAACAATAGTTAATGTACCATTCTTAAATTTAGCTTTAATTTCATCTTCTGTAATGTTTTCTCCAACATAGAAGCTTCTAGAGCAAGCTCCAGAATATCTTTCTTTACGTACAAATCTGCCTTTTTCTTCGTCATTTTCTTCTTTATTAACACTAGCATGTACTGTTAAATATCCATCTTGAATCTCAAGTTTTATTCCTTCTTTGTCATATCCTGGTAAGTCAATGTCAATAATGTATTCATTTTTCTTCTCTTTAATATCTGTTTTCATTAGTCTACTTGCTCCCTCATTAAAGAATGAATCTCCAAATACATCATCAAATAAATCAAAATCATGTTTTCTAGGTATCATCATCATAAAAATCAACTCCTTAAAATATATTATGTGTTGACACTTGATGAGAGTGGCACATGTTTATGATAAATATTCTTTACCATTTACAGATATATTATACATCTATTTTTAGCAGAGTCAAGTATTGAGTGCCAATTTTCACGTAAAATTCATATTTCTTCTAGGCTTATTGATAACAGCTCAATTCAGCGTATTATTTGTTTTTATTGAGTTATCTCTCATTATCTTCTACTTCTTTTACAAGTGCAGTCTTCATCTTATTTCTTTTTCCGCCATATATATCATCAAACAAGCTATTGCCAACCATTAGTACACTCACGGGGGTTACATTCATTTTTTCACATGCTTTCAAAAAATTCTTCTTTAATGGTTTGCACGCAAATCCTATGTAATCAATTCCGTTTTTATTGAAATATTTTTCTATATCTTTGTCTACTCCATTGCTTACAATCATAATTTTTATCTTGCCTTTTAAGCCTTCAATCCATTCCTTATTACATTTTGGAATGTCTTTCATTTTCTTGCGCAATGTGTCATCTACGTCTAAAATTATTGCTTCAATTCCATATTGTTGTTTTAATTTTTCGATTGCTTGTATATCTAATTCATTTACTTTGCTCAAAGTCATATCTGGTTTTATAAATTTTAATAATACATAATGCACTAAATCTAATATTTTATCTGCTACCAATTCATCTAAAGTCTTCATAATTTGCTCCTTTGATTCATTTTATACGTTTAAAATAATTTATCCTATGTTGTTTCTTAATTTATTCTTTATAAATTCGAGAAAACTTTACCTAAACTATCATTTATAACAAGATTTGCTTTATTATCATAAGGAGTTGAATCCCTGTTTATCAATACAAGATTTCTGCCTCTAAAAAAGTTTATTAAACCACTTGCAGGTTGAACAGTAAGTGACGTGCCAGCAACAATTAACAAATCAGCTTTTTGAATAGCATATATCGAATTTTCGATTGTTTCCTCATCTAATCCCTCTTCATACAAAACCACATCTGGCTTTATTATTCCTCCACAACTACATCTCGGAATGCCATTGCTGTTAAACACATATTCAGCATCATAAAATTTGTGGCAATTCATACAATAATTTCGTAGTACACTACCATGCAATTCATATACAATCTTAGAGCCAGCCTTTTGATGCAAACCATCTATATTTTGCGTTATTACCGCCTTTAACTTACCTTTGGTTTCAAGTTCTGCAAGTTTTATATGCGTAATATTAGGCTGGTATTTTAACGAGTTCATCTTTAATTTATAAAACTTAAAAAATTCTTCCGTTTTATTCATAAAAAACGTATGACTTAGTATTGTCTCAGGCGGATATTTATATTGCTGGTTATACAAACCGTCCTTACTCCTAAAATCAGGAATGCCACTTTCAGTTGACACACCTGCGCCACCAAAGAATACAATATTGTCACATTTGTTTACTAATTGTTTAAATTGCTGTATTTTATCCTCCATAATTATGCTCCTCTTTTATTTAAATAATTGTTTGAGACTGCTCGATTTTAAACTTTCTTTATGCTCTGGGAATTATTTCTCGTTTTCAAGGTCGTAAACCCATAAGCTCAAATGACCTTTTGCATCTATTGGTTCATTAAAGACATTCACATCTTCTAATTGCCAGCCATAATTTTCTTGAAAAGAACTTTTTGTATAAATATCACTATTTTCCTTTAATAGTTCTTCTTTAAATTCATGTGTCATCTTTATACAATCGACTAATGTTACTTTTCCTAAAATTTTACCTTGTGGCAATTCTTGAGGCAGATAATTTGCTAATCTTTTTACCGCTTCTTTGTCAATTCCTTTACCAGCATGTATAAGCAACTCTCCCCTATATTTAGTTTGCCAACTTCTAAATTCAAATCGCTTGTTTCCTTGCATAATTAAAGTTGCCCATGGTTGCTTTATAGTTAAAACTTTCATAATTTACCTCGTTGTCTTAATATTATTTATAATTTATCTATCTACACATTTTAATATTCAAGATATATTTTTATTCCATTTTGATTATATCACTTTGTGTTAATTATTTTAATACATATTAACGCTTTTCTTTATATTTTATCTATGACAATAGTGTAAAATACTTTGTTTTTCAATTCTTTGTAGGCCTTCGGGTTATGAGGGTTACATAACATATTTTATTAGATGTGTTGAATTGTATTGTATGCTAGTGATATTAATGTTTTGCTGGATTTTCGTTTAGTGTGTAATTTTGTTAAAATTGGGGTGATTTTGAAAATTTGATCCCCAATTTCTCCCCAATTTTTATTGGAATATTTTAGGAGATTTGTATTAATTTCGTTTGATTTTTATTGGAATGTTTTAGGAGATTTGTACTAATTGTATTTGATTTTAAGTAGTAATTAAATTTATTGTTTTACGATTTTGATTAGTTTTTTAATGAATTTTTATGACTATTTTAGATTTTTGATTAAATTTTGAAAGGAATGATTTTTATGGATTTAGATAATAAAGTTAATGATTTAATGAAAGAATGGATAATTTTTAGAGATGAGTGTTTGAGCAGAATTACTGAAGAGGATAAAGGACATTTGATTGAGTTTGATAAGTATTGTGATAATATTTTGAAAAATGTTGCAAGTTGTAATAAGAAGTATGTTCAAAAGCAATTGGACAAGCTTGATGAAAATTATCTTGATTACATTGGTTATTGGAATGATAAATATTATAGGGCTGGTTTTGGTGATTGCTTGAATTTGGTTATTATGAGTTTGGGTGGTGATAAATTTGAAACTAGGTAAATATGGTGTTTGGGCTAAGAAGTATTTGGAAGAGTATAAGCCTTTTAAGTTTTCTCGTTTGGTTATGGATGGTTCTGTTATGGATTATTTATTGGAGTTTGAATATCATTTGAAGAGTTATGCTAATTTGATTGAGTTTGAACTTAAAGAAAGATTTCCTGCTCCTTCTGAGAATAAGAGTTTTGTTGAGCAGGTTAGATATTTGAATATGATTCAGGAGATGGTGGATGAGTTTGTGATGGAGGAGGTTAAGTTGGTGTAGAAAAAAGCCCTATTGGGCTTTTTCTATTATAAAAGTTTTGCTATAATATCAAAAATTGAAGTACTAACTCATTCTAATATAAGCAATTTGAACATATTTTTTATTATATATATTCTATTATTATTATTTTGTTATTCATTTAAATATTTAATCATAGGTTCCACATCCAAAGCTAATAGTGGCTTTCCCACTAATTCATTACTATGTTTTATATAATTCATATAATAAGTTTTAGATTGGTTATTCATATACTTTATTTCATCCGAATTCTTTTTATCTTTTTTCATTGTAAATGCTTTTACCAATATGTTTTTCATTTTTTCTTGATCTATGTTAATGCTATCAATATTAAAATCATTAGCTTTTATATTATTAGAATCCTCTTTTCCTTTAATTTTAAATTCTGTGAAATCTTCTATTCGTATTTCATTTAATATTTTAGCTAAATCCGAATTTTCCATTTTCAAAATTTTTTCATCATAAATCATTTTTTTAATCACATTAATAAATTTCCTTGTAAATAAACTTATATCAATGCCACTATCATCTAGATTATATAATATCTTACTTGAATAATCTAACAATTCTATAACATCCGGATCACTGCTAATATCTTTTAGTTTCTCTATATCACCTTTTTGATTTTCATCTATTGGTACCTTGGAAATATGACTTCTTTCATATATAATATCTTCAAAAAACTTTCTATACGATAAAAATACTCTATAAGATTTCTCTAAATTCATGTAATAAATATTTTCTTGTTTTTCAAAACTTTTTATCCATTCATAAATAAAATTACTTATCAATTTTATATCATTCGTATAAATAAGGTCTATATCTATATTAATGCATGCATTAGAAAATAGTCTTAATAATTTTACTTTATTATTTTTTTCTCTTAGATTCTGTAATTGTATTATAGCATAGTCAACATTATGTGATAAAATTATAATATTTTCTATTTTATCTTTATAAAAATGTTGTAAATAATCTTCTATTATCGTTTGTAAACTAAAGAAAATATTCCAGTCATTACTATTTACAGGGTCATCTAAAATTATAGTAATTTTTTTATCATCTTTTAAATTTTTTAGTCCGTCCTCAAGATTTGAAAAAAATATTATAAGAGCTAATATGTTTTTTTCTCCTGTACTTATTTCATTTATTTTCCTTCTATTGTTAAAACGAATTTCTAACATTGCATTTGCCTCTTGTGCTGAAGATAATGTAGATCTTACATTATCAATACTATATCTCGTATTAAATACCTTTTGGTAAAATTTCAAATAATCTTGAACTTTTTCTACTTCCTGTTGTTGTATGTTTTTTATTCTTACTTTTAATTCATTTTCTATTCTAATTAAATTATTTAAAAATATTTCTTTCTTTATTAATCTTATAATTTCTACATCTGAATATAGTAATTTTAATGTTTCATTTAATTCAAATTTGTTTTCTTCTTCTTCTTCATTTTTTTCTATTTTATTAAGTACCTCTTTTATACTATCATAGTATTCTAATAGAGTTTTAATTTCATCAATTATTTTATTATCAAACAACTTTTTATTATATATATTTTTTATAACTTCATTAATTTTATCTATATATTTATAAATTTCTTGTATTATTACTAATTCTTTATCTCTACCAGTCCTATCATAAAAAGACTTTATTAATTGAAATTTTTGTTTATTATTTATTATATCATTAATATATTTTTCAACCGTCTTTTTTAAATATTCTAATATTTTGATATATTTATTTTCATAAAGAATTCTATAATTTTCTTTTACTTTACTTCCTATATTAGTATTATGACAATATAAACATGTTTCAAATTCTATTTCTTTATGAAACTTATATCCTTCTTTTTGCCAATGTTCGATTTCTTCATAATTTAACTCTTTATCTCCAATAATTTCTTTTAAAAAATTTTTATTTTCTTCATCTACATTTTTTATTAATTCATACTTTTTTGTTTCAATTTCTAGTTCTTTCTTTATCTCCTCTACTTGTATTAATAAATCCGTACCTAAAATTTTTAATAGATTATTAATATTAATCTCAAATTCATCTATGCTTTTATTATACTCTTCCGTCTGTTTTTTATTTTTTTCTTTTAGATATTCCATAACTTCATTTTTTATTAAATCATTATCAATATCTGTTTTATAATTATATTCATAATTCTTGGTGAATTTATCTTTTAAAATATTTTTAGTAGAAATATATATATCTTCTATATTTATTTGCTTTTTAATTTGTTCAATAGCACTATCAATATACTCAGGTATCAAAATATGTTCAATAAATGGATTCCTATTTTTCTTATATTCCTCATTCTCTCCAAATATTTCATCTATCTTTTTTATAAAATTATTATTTACTTTCTGTAGTTCATTATTTATAGGTATAGAACTAATTTTGCTTTTTCTTTCTCTTATTTTAGTTAAAAAATCTGAATATTTTCTAACATTTTTTCCTATAAATAATTTATTTAATCCCTTTTTATTTTCTGGACTTTGTTTACTCCCATCCATATCAGTCACATATACATTATTATTTATAAAATCTTCATTGAATACCTTATAAATTATATTATTTTCTTCTTTATCATAATATTCTCTACTAAAAGTTGTTTTTCCAGTTCCATTTGGTCCATATATAAATGTATATAAGCTATCAGTTTCAAAATTTATTTCATTTTTAGATTCTTTATTATAAAATCTATATTCCATAGTAAATCTCCAATTCATATTATTTATATTTTATTATATATAATTCTTTTTAAATATTTTGTCGAAACTTGTCGTTTATTATCAAAAAAGCAAAATAATTCTGTAATATATAATTACTATTATCTTGCTTTTCATTAGTATATTTAATTATCTTTATTTATAATAAAGCTTTTCATTGTTTCTTCGTAATTATCTGCTAACTGGTAGCAATAAATTTCTTCAAAATTACTTTCTTTCAAATATGTATATTCCTTTAACAAATTTTTAAAAGCTTCTTCTTGATTATTGCCTTCCACTTTTCCTATTAATTGTGCATTGTCACAATCAGGTTCTATGCTTTCTGAATTTGGTTGATATGTATATCCTTCTGTTGTTAAAAATATATATTTTTTCATCTTTTCACCTTCACTCTATATACTATAATTAGTAATCAAAACTTCTTCAGTTATATTGTTTTTACTTTTAGAATGATAATTTGAATTATTATAATTATAATCCAAATAGTTTATATTGTATCTATTTTCTATTGCCCAATCAATTAATAAATTGTTTTTTTCACCCCTATGTTGTGTTACATTTGAAAGTGCAAATTTTATATTTTTTTTATTTATCTGATCTATATAATTTAATAAATCTTTTTCATCTTTTTCTGTCCAATTATTATTTTCATTATAACTTGCATCTCCTAAAAGATAAGGAGGGTCGAAATAACAAAAATCTTCTGATGTTAAATTATCTATTTTAAATTTCTTGAAATCTTCATTAACAAATTCTACATTTTTGTTCTTTAATTTTTCACAAAAAGCTAACAAGTTTTTTCTAATAGAGCCGTTAAAATCTCTTTTACCTACCGGCATATTAAATTCTCCAGCACTATTAAATCTAATTTGATGGTTAAATCCATATATAATTAATGTTAAAAATTTAAATGTTTTCTCATCAGAATTTTCCTTCATTTTATTATAATCTTCTCTTAATTTTAAATATTTATCTTTATTGTAACTTCCTAAACCTGCTGAACTATCACATTTGTAATATTTATATCCATATATATATGAATTGCTAAGATTATATTGTAAAATAATACCATCTAATTTATCAATAATTTGGGTATATGAATATTTTTTAAATAAGTTTAAAACATTTATCAAATATTTCTCTTTATCTACTGCTATTACTTTATTAGCATTCATATTAACTCCTACATTTCCTCCTCCACAAAAATAATCAACGAAAGTGTTGACTTCTGTTGGAAATCTTTTTGTCAGTTGTTCTAATAATTTATACTTACCGCCAACATAGTTTAAAGGAGATTTCGCAAATTCTTGATTAAAGTTTAATTCATAAGAAGGTTCTTCATTTTCTTGTTCACAAACCTCACATAAAAACAATCTTTCTTTATGGTTTTCTATATTGGTTTTTCCAGTCGTAAAAAAGTTAAAATCCTTTTCAAATACTTTTACTTTCCCTTTTTGGTTTAATATCTCTAATATTTCTGCATCAGATATTTTAGCTTGGGATCTTGAATTTCCCTTTTGTCCCATATTATTATATGAAACAATAATATACTTACAATTACAATGTTCAATTAAATCCTTAAATGCATTTGAAGCTTTATTCGTACAATAATTACTCTTTATATTACTTCTATCCATTTTTTTTGCTATGCCATATACTTTAGGTTTTTTCCACTCTGCGACATTTTCTAAAAGATGATATGCATCTCCATATTGTCTTGAATTATATGGTGGATCTATATATGCTATATCTGCTTTTACTTCTTTTACTAACTCATTCGAATCCATATTATATATTTCATTTTTTATATTTTTATTTCTATTAATATCTAAATCAAACATTTCAAATTTATCTTGCAAGTTTTGTTTTTTTCTATATGCATCATAATGTCCAACTGTATTGGCAATTCTATCCATAGAATATAACAAACTAGTAATTAGTATATATTTTTCTCTTTCATTAATCTTATTATCTGAATATTTATTTTCTATATCTTCCCTTATATAACCAATCTTTTTACAATCATTTTCACTAAAATATGTATTTTTATATGTCTTTGAAAAATAATTATCTTCAATATTTTCAATATTGTTATATTCTCTAATTGTTTTTTCAATTTTCGCTTCACTAAATTTTTCATTTCCTAAAAAAGCTCTATATACACAATAATTTGACCTTAGCATATCATTTATATATATTTTTTTTCCTTTTTCATAAAAATAATTTGATACTACTCCAGTACCACCAAAAACATCAAAAAAAGTTTCAAATTTTCCACAATTTTTTTCTATTGTTTCATTTATAAAATCTAATAATTTATATTTGCTACCTAAATATCTACGATTATTAATATTTAATTTTTTCATTTGCATTTCCTTTCTATGCATCTAACGCATCTTGCTAAATTATATAAAAAAAGAAAGGATTCGTCAATCCTTTCTTTATAATTTCTAAATATTTTTTATTGGTTCTTTTATTAAAATGTCATACCACTCTAAATCATTAGTTTTTGTATCATTATATGCATTTTCAAATAACTCATAAAGTTGTTTGTAATTCAAATTTTTCTCTAATATCTTAATTATATCGTTAATAGATAAAGGAATTATTTTTAATCCCTGTTTAGCTTCATCATTTTTTCCTTTATACCAATGAGTTCTTCTTCCTCTAAAATCGCTTAAAACCTCTTCATTCAGAATATTAGCAACAAATACTGCATAAGATGTTTCATTATCATATTCTTGTTTGTTTCTGATCAAATGTCTTGACACTGGTTCCATTTCAGCTTTTCTTTGTGAAGTAGAATCTGTTAATGTTGCTTCTAATAATAGGTCATGTTCATCATATATTTCATTTCTATAATAGTGATATATAATATCTGCTGTTCCTCCTCCAGCATGATTTTTAGGTAACAGATTTGCGTCTAAACTCAATTTCATAAAATCTAATATGTTTCCCTGTTTATCAGAAATTCTATACCAAGCTATTGCTAAAACATATTCTAGTATTGTTGGTATTGTTGCTTCACAATCTAAATATTCCTCTACTTCTTTTCTATTATCATTTTCAATATTTCTAAATAATTCAATAAGATTTTCTTTTTTAAACCTTTTTTCTATCAATTCTTCAAATCTCTTCTTTCTTTCATCTTGAATAAACTCTTTAACATTATCTAGTGATATTTTACTTTCTGGATAGTCAACTCTAATTTGAGTTATAATATCATTTATGTTGATATCTAAGCAATCATATATCTCTTCAAATTTAATATCTTTTTCTATATACTCTTTATATTCTTTCGTATTTAAGAATTTTGTATTTAATAGTTCTTCAGCTATATTTAAGAAATAATATCTAGGTAATATATCTAATTCCACTCTATTATCTTTAAATAAAATTATATCTGTTAATGAAAAATACCTTCTATTCAAATCTGCGTAGTCTTCTAAAGTTGCCTTCCACTTTGCGGTATGCATAATTCTAAAAAATTCTGTATTGAACTCTATTTTATCTTTTGCATTGAAAATTCTTGTTGTTTTTATATATTCTTTCCATTCATCAGTGAATATAGCTTTAGTGCTATATCCAAAATAGTCTTTCCAATATTTTGCAACTTTTGAATTTTTATTAGATTGTATTCTAATAAATTCTATTATTTTATTCAAATCATCTTCATTTAGTTCTCTTTGTGATACTTCTAATAAATATTTGTAAAATTCAAATAAATCTTTAGAATATTCTTTGCTTTTTCTGTTCATATCAACCTTTGCAAATTTTTCTAATGTATCTATATCGTTGTTATTCATAAATTCCAAGGCTTCTTGATAGTTTTTCATTGAGTTCATTCTATTTTTTATAATATCTTCAATTGTTATTTCCTTTTCTCTTAACATTTTTATTGTTATTAGCATATCTTTAGCTTCACAATTTTTTAAACATAGTGGTAATAAATATGTAAATTCATCTCTGTTTAAATATTCTAGATTAGATAATAAATATATTAATACTATAAAAGGCTTTACTTCCATATTTGTACCAGTTTTTTGCATTTTTAATAATTGCTTTAAATATATGAAGCTATCTTTATGAATATTAAATATATTATCACTTTCAAAGTCATTATTTTTTATAATTTCAATTATCTTATATCCAATTTCTGTTATTTTTCTTTCTTTGTCTATTACTCCTATTTCGACTAATCCTGATGTTTTCTGTCTAGCATCTTTATCTTTTCTTTGAGCATCACCTGTCACAAATCCTTCTTTATGCATTATATTATAATATTTTTCTTGGGTAATTCCATCCCATGTTATATTACTTCTATCACTCCATAGTTCATTTAACATTTGTAATTGTCTTTCTATTTTATAATTTAAGTTTTGTACTCTGAAACTTGTAGTTCCTAAATTCCAACAATATGATTGAAAAGCCATAATTTTCCCCCATTAATATTTAAAATTTATTTTAATATACCATAAATTTCTTTTTTTCTCAATAAATTAATATATTTTTCTATATTTTTTATTTCACATCTATTGTAACACTACATTAATATATTTTTCTATTGATTTCATCTTTATCTATGCTATAATCCGTAAATTATTAATCACATTCCATATCTTTCCTAGTTCTTGTTTCACTTCACTTAAATCAACAGTATAAATCCTTCCACTATTCGTCAAATACGTTAATTGATTTATATTATTTCCTATCCTTCTAAGTTCTGCTACGACTTCATTTAATCCATCAACTATAACTATCTCTTTATCTAAGCCTTGTTTAATCAAATATTCTGATAAACTAAGTTTAGCAACTTCGCTTTTCTCAATCAACTTTTTCTTCTCTTTTTCACTAACTCTAATTGTTATAATTTTATCTTTCTTCAAATTATCATCTCCATTTCATAAAAGGGTTTGGGACATTCCCAACTATCAAGAACCCTTTGTATACACAAAGGGGAATCTTGCTAAAAACATTTCTCTTATTTTAGTTCTTTTTGCTCTAAAACAATATAAAAAGAAAAGTGACATTTTTATCTGTCACTAATCATTTCACATCTAAAGTGATTTAGCTTATACTCCAGTCATCTCAGCCATTTCAGAGTGATTCCCTAATTAGGGAATCGCTCATTCTATGGTCATCATCCTTAATTTCAATACCACCACACATTTCATATAATCTTGAAATTATTGAATCTACAATACTATAATTTTTATTTATACATAATCTTTCTCTTAATTGATTTCTGTTATAATTTGTGGTTATAACAATCGGCAAATAATTATTATATCTATTATTCACTATTAAAAATAATTTTTCTAATACCCATTCTGTTGGCTTTTCTTTTCCTAGATCATCAATCACTAAAAGATCAACACTAGAATATAAATTCAAATAGTCTTTATCAGAAACTTCTGAATCACTATATGAATCTCTAATAAAATCTAACAATTGTATTAAAGTTCCAAATATTACTGATTTTCCGTTCTTAATAATTTCATTTGCAATACATGATGCTAAATAAGTTTTACCTACACCATAAGCTCCTGTTATAAAAAGTCCTTTATTTGTTGTTCCTTTTATCAATTTATCTACATATTTTTTAACATTTTCATAAGCATTTTTATTCTTATTTGTTATTTTATAATTTTCAAATGTGCTATTTAATTGACGTTTTCCTAAATTATTATTTTTAAATAATTTGTTTATTTTACTTAAATTGATTTTTCTTATTTTATCTTTTTCAATATATTCATCATATTGTTGCCAAATTTTACTAGCTTCATTACAAGTACATCTTTCGTATGCTGTTGCTATATCTTTATAAACAATATTGACATATAGTGCAGTATAATCATTTATATGTAATAACTTTCCACAGAATTTGCACTGCTTGTGCATTTTATTATCAGTATCTAAAACTATGTCAGAAATCAATTGTTTTGAATCCACTACCATTTTCACCTACCTTTATATCATCTTCTAATCTATTATTTTCTATTTTATTCTTTTCTGTTATATTCTCTTCTTCCACGTTACTTGACGTTTGCGTAACGTTACTTTCTTCTTTTTTCTTATCTCTAAATCTTTTTTGTCTTGCTCTATTTTGCTCTAAAATTTTCTCATATTTATCAATACTTTGATACTTATACCAGTTTTTAATTATATATGTATTTTCCTGATATATTAGCATTTCTAAATGGATTAATTTGTTCAATATATTTTCCATTTTTGCATCCGTCTTGCGAATGATTGTTGCAAGTTCATGCACTGTCATCGGATTATTTTCTGAAATCATTAACTTTCCTTCTTGCATACATTGTCCTGCTATTGTTAATAATTGAATCCATACTCTAAAAAATGTGTCCCCATCACGTTCTTTGAGTAATATTTTGATTTTTGGATTTGCAAATATATCTGTAAACACTTTAATCCATTGCATGTTTTCCCTCCCCTACTTTTTTAATGATTCTTGTTCTTTATTGTTTAAGTATTCATCTAGTGCTTGTACTCTAAATAATACTCTTCCACCAACTCTTGCACATGGTATTTGTTTTCTTCTTACTAATTGATTTACTAACCAATATGATATTCCTAAATACTCTGCTGTTTCTTTCATTGTTAGTGTTTTTCGTTCTACCTTTGGCAATTCTGTCATATACTCACCTCTCTTTTTATTAAATTCTTTATGCAAAAATATGTATAAATATTAAATTTTATATATTCTTGCATTTACATTTGTATAATTTAGTTAACTAATTATTATCTATTATTTTAGATGTTTTATTTGCTCTAAGAAACCGTACAGATAATAATTCTAAAATTTATTTCTATTGTATGGCTATTTCTTTATTTTTTAATTTGTAAAAAAATTTATGATTTTTGTCACATTTTCTATTTTTATTTCGCCTATTTATATAGAAGGATCAATAATTTAAAATTTTTTTAATTTTTTTTACAATTTTGGTCAGGTTTTTCACTTTTTTTTCGCCTATGTGTATAGAAGGATTAAATCTTAAAAATTTTTTGTAGTTTTACTAAGATTTTTGAGTCTTTCTTCGCCTATTTGCATATAGGAATATTAAAATTTTAAAATTCTTTATAAATTTTGTGAGATTTTTCAATTTTATTTCGCCTATTATATGTGAAGGCATAAAAATTAATTTTTTTAAATTTTTTGATAGGTTTTTCCATTTTTCTTCGCCTATTATGTATGAAAGCATAAAAAATTAATTTTTTTAAAATTTTTGGGAATTTTAATACTTTCATTTCGCCTTTTATATAGAAAGGTTATAAATTTAATACAAGTTCAAGGAGGAAAATTATGAATTATGAATTAGAAATAGCATTTGACTTCAAAAATTCAAAAGAGTATTTTGTAAGATACGAACCAATAGAACTAACAGACTCAGAGAAAATACCAGAAAAACTAAAGAATAAAAAATTATATGTTTTTGAAAAAGTTAAACCTAAAGCAAAAAATATCGGAACATTTCTGCTTGAATTTCTAAATTTAGATTTTTCAAATGCTTTACATTTGAACTATTTTTTAGTGCATTATTTTCTTGTTAATTTCATTGCTAGTAAAAAGAATTATCTAAATTTTGAATATTATAAAAGTATTGATTTAACATCTGAAATTATGGAGAATCCAAAAATAATATTAACAGAAGATGAATTTATTGATTATGCTGAAGGGACGAAATTACTTTATTTTAGTTTTATTGACTCTGCTCAATTTGTTTTTAGGAATATCGCAGAAAAAATATATTTCAAGACATTATTTGAATCGTCTACTGAAGAAGATTTAGATTATGAAAGTCTAAAGCTTTTGAAAGATAATGAAACATATGAATCAATTTTAGATAATATATCTGAAAATTTTAAAGATATAAAAATGAACTTTGACTTAGATTCTTTCTTTTTAGGTTCTAATAATAATAAGTCAAAAGATAATATTAGGTATTACTATTCTTCTAATGACTTTACTTGTCTTTTGTTTATTTGTATGAAGGAATTTATGAATTATAAAAATAGTTTTAGGATTATAAAATGTAAAAATTGTAATCACTATTTTATTCCTAAAACTGCACATAAAACATTGTATTGTGATAATATTTTTAAAAGTGGTCTAACTTGTAAGGAATTTGCTGATAAGGTTTCTTCTAATAGAACATATGCTAATGATCCTATTTGTAAAAAGTATAGGAATAGATATAAAAATTTGAGTAAACAAGCTTCTATTAGTAATAATCCTGAGGTATTAGCTCTTTATGAAAGATATAAAGTTGATGGTGCTGTGATGCTTGATAAATATAAACATGATGAAATTAGTGGTAGTGATTTTGAAAAATGGATTGATGGGATGAAAATAAGAAAGTAAGAAAATGAATAGAGTTTAAAGTGCAATTTTTGCACTTTAAGCTTGTGTGAATTGCACTTTATTTTACCCTTTCCAACTCATAGCCCATATCTTATATTTCTTATAATTTCATTTGTTCTAAATTTACTAATTCATTTTTCCTAAAAGTCATCTTTAATAAGCATGGAGATTTTATAGCCAACTCATTTTCCTTGTATTCAAGATTTAATCTTTCGTTTACTTTGCAAAAACTTAACAAATAGAATTTTATTGTTCCACCATGACTTATAACAGCTATTCTCTTTCCTTTATATTTCTCAAGTATTTCATTTAAAAATTCATTCATCCTTTTATTAGTATCATTTGCGCTTTCACCATCGCGAGTTTTAAATTCTGGAAAGGCTAATTGTTCACGAGATGGATCTCTGGTTTCTTTATTATTCATAAATTTTGCTAAATCATCCATATTTCCAAGTTTTCTTTCACTCAATCTTTTATCTATGTTATATTGTAAATTGTTCTTATACGCTATATATTTTGCAGTAGCTTTTGCTCTTGTATAGTTGCTTGTCCAAATAACATCAAGATTTTGTAATTCTGTATTTTCGCTTAATTTCTTAGATTGTTCTTCTCCTTTTATAGACAATATTTCTTTTTCATTAATCATTTGAGAATTTTCATTTGTGTTTCTAATCCCATTTTCCTCAACTGTTTCAGCATGTCTAATTAAATAAATAACGGTATCATTCATTTTAAATAACTTTCTCCTCTTTTTTATATTATATATTTTTTATTTGTAAAATATTACTAAAGTTCAAATTTGTATAAAGTTTCACCTGTTTTTAATTTTTTTATAAAAATTGCTCCAAACTTTTCATAATAATTTTTTAAGTCTGTTTTTAGATATATTGTTGTAAATCCTCTATTTTTTGCCTCTTTTAATATGGCATCATTTAATATTCTAGAATATCCTTTTTTTCTATATTCTTTTTTTACATACATTGTAGCATACCATGGCTTTAGTTCTTTTTCTTCTTCACAATCTTTTGGAAATATAGATATAAATCCTATCAACTTATTATTATCTACTAAAATTAACTTGCAAAAAAATTCATCATTAAATGCATTATAAATTTTCTCTTTTTTTCTTTCTATTCTACATTTTCTATTTTCTTCTTTATTGTCTGCCCATTCATCATATTCTAATTTTGCAACTTCATCTAAATATTCTAATTTATTTTTTAAATTATATATTTGCATATTTTTTCTCCATATTACGTATATAATTATCAGCCTCATCTCTAGATTTAAAAATAAATATACTATGATTAATTTTATATTTATCCAATAACTTATAAATTTGTGGCAACTTTTCGTTAGTAAAATTAATAATGCATTGTTTAAAATTTTCATCTAGTTTCTCTTCTACCCAAGGCAAATCGTCTCTTTTTTGACCGATTCGTGATTTTGCACCTTCAAGACAAACTTGAGTTGGAAAATCCAACAAAAATATAGTATCACATTCATTTATTCTTAATTCTAATGTTTTTTGATAATTTCCATCTATAATCCATTTATCCGTTTTAAAAATTTCTTTTAATTTTTCTTCTAGCTCTTCTTTTGTAATATGTGTACCATCTTTTTTATGATATAGCATATCTATGTGATATAATGGTAATTTAGTAATATTTTTTAACTTTTTAGAAAATGAACTTTTTCCGGCACCAGGACTTCCAATAACAATTATTTTTTCCATTTTTTTCTCCTTCATTTACTATTTATATTTAACATTATAACATATTTTTTAATTTAATCTATATTTCCCCTACATTTTCCGATTTTCCCACTCATATCCCCTGTCGGGTTTTGTTTTCCAATCAAAAAATGTTACAATAAAAACATAGTAATACAAACAATTACTAAAAACAACAGAAAGGAGGCAAAAAAGTGACAGGTAGTATTGAAAAACGAGGAAAAAACAGTTACAGGCTAGTAGTATTCAAAGGATACGACCTAGATGGCAGACCAATAAGACATCAAAAAACAATACACTGCAAGAAAAAATCAGAAGCACAAATAGAACTTGCAAAATTTCTAACAGAAGTAGAAAGTGGACTAATAGTAGACGGAAGCATCCCAACATTTGCACAATATGTAGAAATATGGACAAAAGATTATGCATTAAAAGAACTAGCACCATCAACTTACTACAGATACAAACGCATGCTAGAAACAAGGATCACTCCATATTTTGGACATTATAAACTAAATAAAATCAAGCCAACAGACATAATGAGATTTTATGATTTGCTTGAAGAAGATACTCAAATTGTTAGAAGAAAAAACAACAATGGAAAGAAAACAAGAAAACCACTATCTCAAAAGACAATATTAGAACATCATCGTTTGCTATCGGCAATGCTTCATAAAGCAGTATATTGGCAACTTATTGTAAGCAATCCTGCTGAACGTGTTCAGCCACCCAAAACATCTAAGCCATTAAGGCGTCATTATGATGAAGAACAGACTAAAATTCTTGTTGATAATTTGCAAAAGTTAAAAGGCAATCAAATTAAATATCGTACTGCAATTTTACTTGATATTTTTACTGGTGCAAGGCTTGGTGAACTTGTTGGACTTGAATGGAGTGATATTGATTTTAAAAATGGTATTATCAATATTAATAAGTCTAGTCAATATCTTTCTGAAAAAGGAGTTTTTACTAAGGCACCTAAAACAGAAAGTTCAATAAGAGATGTTGCAATACCTGATTTTATTGTTTCTTTACTTGAGGAATATAAGTTATGGTATGATGAACAAAAATCGATCGTAGGCGATTTCTGGCATGAATCTAATAGGTTATTTGTTCAAGATGATGGTAAACCTATTCATCCATCTACAATTAGCAAATGGTTTGAACAGTTTGTTAAAAAGATTGGATTGCCTGTAATTAATTTTCATGGTTTAAGACATACAAATGCAACTCTTCTTATTTCTCAGCAAGTTGATGTTGCAACAGTATCTGCTAGGCTTGGTCATGCACAAATTACTACTACATACAATTTCTATGTTCACCCACTAAAATCTCATGATAGGACTGCTGGAAATGTATTAGAGAATTTGTTAATTTCAAGCAAAGCAAATTAGAAATTCAATATTATCTAAAAATCTTTTTTGTAACTCTCATATTTATATTTTTTTGATTTACTTTGTTGTAAAAATGACTTTAAGAATTTTTATGAAATGAGATTTTCTTAGAGGTTCTATGTCAATTGGGAAGTTGATCCCCAATTTCTCCCCAATTTGACATAATAGTGCTATTTTAAAGCATTATAGCAACCAATTTGAAGACAACAAAAAATCGCTACAACCACTCAAGCTGTAACGATTAAATCAAAATTGTAAAGCAAAATTATTTCAAACTCACCTTAGAGTTATGAGCGCCGGCAAAGGCACTTTTGGAAATTTATGAAAACTTAAGTTTTTGTTGGTATATAGCCATTTATAGAAGATTTAGTTTGTTGAACTTTTATGCAATTTTAGGATGTTTTTGGAAGCAATTCTTCCCAAAATTTTCCCAATTTTATTTGGTAAAATTTTGGAGTAATCTTCTATAAAATTTAGAATTATTTTGGAGGTTTTATTATGAAAAATTTAAGAGAAGTTAATGATGATATTTTAAAAGATTGGTTTATTTATAGAGATGAAGATATCTCTGCTTTAAAATCTAATGAAGACAAAAAACATTGGATTTATTTTGATGAAATAGCTGAAAAAATTTTAAGGAATGTACCAGAACAAAATAAAAAGTATGTTAAGAAACAACTTGATCTGCTTGATGAGAATTTTATGGATTATATTTTCTATTGGAATGAGAAGTATTATAGAAATGGTTTTTGTGATGGTGTACAATTGATTGGCGGATGCATAGAGAAATAAGTTTTGTTTTGTAAAATATTTTAAAAGTGGGAAGTTTGATTTTTTTACTCAAACTTCCCACTTTTTTCATTAATAAACAGCATGAATCGAGTATATAGAAAAAATTGTGTAAAGTTTAAAAATAAGCCTTCTTATGATAAAAT
>ENA-OUQS01000470-OUQS01000470.1-human-metagenome-genome-assembly--contig:-NODE-470-length-48684-cov-5.929959_pt1 | contig 48684 bp, 40 predicted proteins | sample MGYA00248463_ERZ548848 | MGnify/ENA primary metagenome ERZ548848 (study PRJEB26491, sample SAMN04978192) | human metagenome | host: Homo sapiens | study: EMG produced TPA metagenomics assembly of the human... | reverse complement strand
TTTTATCTTTTTCTCTATTCCCCCTCTTTTTTTGCCTTTATATCAACGTTTTTTTATCTGTGTTTTTTTGTCATGATTAAAAGAAACGATCTTTACAGAACGTTTCTTTGCCTTATGACTATACGATTTCTTTACTGTCCAGGATGATCGTTGTTGGTCCATCATTGATCAGCGAGACTTTCATCATCGCTCCAAAGATTCCTGTTTCTGTATGGACCCCTGCATTTTCTAATGCTTTATTAAAATATTCATATAATGGTTTTGATATTTCTGGTTTAGCAGCATCTAAAAAACTAGGTCTCCTTCCTTTTTTACAATTTGCATATAAAGTAAATTGTGAAATAGAAAGAATTTCTCCTTTGATATCCATCAATGATAAATTCAATTTTTCATTTTCATCTTCAAAAATTCTTAAATTGATAAGCTTATTAATCATCTTATCAACAATTTCTTCATTATCATCATTCGTAATACCTACTAATACCATAAATCCTTGTTTGATTTGTCCATTTATTTCTCCTTCAATTTCCACACTTGCTTCACTTACTCTTTGTACAACTAATCTCATATTCATTTCTACCTTTCTTTTTATAAAAGTGTTATAATCATTATAATTCATTTTGTATTAAGGAGGAAGATTTTTTTATGAGTGGAACTTTAGCTTATAATATGAGACCTCAATCTCTTTTAGATATATTAGGACAAAAACACATTATTGGTGAAAATGGTTTATTTACTAAATTTGTAGAAAAGAATCATCCAATGTCTGTTATTTTATACGGCCCACCAGGTTGTGGTAAAACAACTCTTGCAATGGCTTTGGCTCATGATTTAAATATGCCTTGTCGTACTTTTAATGCATCTACAGGAAATAAAAAAGAAATGGATTTGATTATTGAAGAAGCTAAATTATCTAATGGTCTTTTTGTCATTATCGATGAAATTCATCGTATGAATAAAATGAAACAAGATAATTTACTTCCTTATGTAGAAAGTGGTCTATTGATTATTGTTGGATGTACAACAGCTAATCCTTATCATTCTATCAATCCTGCCATTCGTTCAAGATGTCAAATCATTGAAGTTAAGCCTTTAACTCAAGAAGATATTATTCAAGGTTTACATCACGCTTTAGATAGCGAAAAAGGCTATCACCATCAATATCAATGTGATGAAGAAGTCTTGCAACATATTGCTCGTCTTTCATCAGGAGATATTCGTTTTGCATATAATTGTTTAGAAGTATGTACAATTATTTCTCATGATAATCATATTACTATTGAAGATGCTAAAAATGCTTTAACACAAGCTAATGGTCAATTTGATAAAGATGAAGATCAATATTATGATACTTTAAGTGGTTTACAAAAATCTATTCGTGGAAGTGATCCTAATGGAGCTATGTATTATTTTGCAAAGTTGATAGAATATAATGATATTGAATCATTAGAAAGACGTGTCCTTGTTTGTGCATATGAAGATGTTGGACTTGCTAATCCAAATGCTTGTATGCGTACTGTTGCTGCTTTTCAAGCTGCCAGAACAGTAGGATTTCCTGAGGCAAGAATTCCTATTGCAAGTGCTATTATTGATTTATGTCTTTCACCTAAATCTAAATCATCAGAAGCAGCTATTGATGCTGCCTTAGCTTCTTTAAGACAACAATCTTTGCCTGCACCTGAATATTTAAGATTAACACCTGTTGGTCTAGAAGAGGATGAAAAATATAATTATGACCGTCCTGAGTTATGGGAATATATTCAATATTTACCTGATCAAATCGCAAATAATCAATTCTATGTACCTTGGATGACAAGTCAATATGAAAAAGCATTAGCTGAAAATTATCGACGTATTTTAAAACATGGGCGTACAAGTAATATTAAAAAATTAAATCATACAAAAAAATCCTAAACTTTTAGGATTTTTTCTATATCATCTGTTACTTGTTCAATGGTTTGTTCAAAGTTTTCTAAATTCACATCATACCAATGAACATCAAATTGGTTTTTAAACCAAGTATACTGTCTTTTAGCGTATTGTCTTGAATGTTTTTTTATTAGCTCTAAAACATCATTTAAATCAATTTGATGATCATAATAATCAAACCATTCTTTATAACCAATCGCTTTCATACTTTGATGATTTCTTGTAAGTCCTTGACTATAAAGACGCTCCATTTCTTCTTTTAAACCATTTTCCATCATCACATCAACACGTTTGTTAATTCTTTCATATAAAACATCTCTAGGAAGCGTTAATCCCACAAAATAAGCATCATATAAACAAATATGCTCTTGTTCTTCTAACATTTCACTTTTCCTCTTACCTGTTGTTTCATAAATTTCAATAGCTCTTAAAACACGTCGACGATTATTAAAATGTAATGTTTTTGCACTTTCTTCATCGATTGATTTTAAATAATCATGTAATTGTTCATTTGTATAATCTTTATATTTTTCATTTATTGCATGATGATCATTTTCCATTTCATCAAATTGATAATCATATAAAGCTGCTTTTATATACAATCCCGTTCCACCAACAATTATTGGAACATGTCCTCTTTGGGTAATTTCTGTTATCTTTTTTCTTACTGTTTGTTGAAAATCATGAACACTATATGTTTCATCAGAATTTAAAATGTCTACACAATGATGAATAATACCTTCTTTTTCTTCTTCTGTGACTTTAGCAGTTCCTATATCCATCTGTTTATAAATTTGCATAGAATCTCCACTAATAACTTCTCCATTGAACTTTTTAGCAAGAGCTACTCCCATTTTTGTTTTACCAACACTTGTTGGTCCAATTACAACAATTACTTTTTCCATTATACGACCCTCTTAAATAATTTTTCTAATTCATATGCTGAATAATGAATAATCGTTGGTCTTCCATGTGGACAAACATAAGGATTATCACAACGCATTAAATTATCAACAATTGTTTGCATTGACTCAATTGATAGATGACTATTTCCTTTTAAAGATGCTTTGCAACTTAATGTTGCTATAGCATGTTCTTGTAAAGAAAGTAAATCAATTTTATTATCTTTTAATATCTGTTGAATCATATCTTCAATAAATAAATGTTCATTAATTTGATTCATCCACATTGGCAGTTGTTTAATAATAAAACCATTACCAAAAGGCTCTAAATCAATGCCAACTTCTTTTAATAAATCTTTTCTTTCTTCAATCATCATACATTCACTTAAAGGATATTCAACTGTAATAGGTATTAATAAATCTCTCATTGTCATATCTGGATGACTATATTTTTCTAGAAAATATTCATAATTGATTCTTTCTTGTGCAGCATGTTGATCTATCAAATACATTCCACTATCATCTTCACCTACAATATAAGTTCCATGAATTTGTGCTTTTACAAATATTTTCTTTTTCATTTCTTTTAAAGACACTTCAACTTTTTCGAGTTGGATAGGTTCTTCAAAAAGCTTTTCTACAGGTTCTGTTATATATTCATTTTTTTCTTCATGAACAAATAGTGGTTGTTTTTTTTGTTGAATAAATGAAGCTTGCGGTTTTTCTTGAACTTTTGTAGGAATTTCTTGTCTAAAATCAATATCTAGATCCATTTGATCTAGTTGTGGCTTAAAGACTGGTCTTTCTTCTTTGACTTGGTAAGTTAAATTAACATTTTCCAAAGTTTTAGATACCGCATCAAAAATCAATTGTTTTAATTCGTATTCTTTAGAAAACTTAACTTCTAACTTACTTGGATGAACATTGACATCCACTAAATAAGGATCAATTTCAATATTGATGACTGCAATAGGATAACGATTATCTGCTAAATATTTACGATATGCTTGATTAATAGCATCGATTGCTACTTGATTTTTAACAATACGATGATTGACCATCGTAACAATATGATTCTTACTTGCCCTATTCACTTCAATTTTGCCAATAAAACCTTCTATTTGAAATTCATCATTTCCAGCTTTTAAATTCAACATATTTTTAACCACAGATAACCCATAAATTTGATGAATAACTTCTAATAAATTTCCATTTCCATTTGTTTTATAAGTCATCTTATCATTATGTATTAAAGTAAAAGCAATATCTGGATGAGATAAAGAAAGTCTTTCTACATAATTTTGTATATGTGCAAATTCAGCATTGACAGATTTTACATATTTTAATCTTGCTGGTACATTTTGAAAAAGCTTTGAAACAGATATATTTGTTCCTCTATTAAGATCACTTTGTTTTTGTTCAATAAATTTACCAAATTCATAAATTACTGTTGATCCTTGACTTCCATCACTGGTTTTTAAAACAAAATGAGAAATAGAAGCAATGGAAGGAATAGCTTCGCCTCTAAAGCCTAATGTTTGAATACAAAATAAATCTTGATCATTATAGATTTTACTTGTTGCATGTCTTGAAAAACAAAGACGTGCATCATCTTTATCCATTCCTGATCCATCATCAATAATTTGAATTAAATTCATTCCTCCTTCTTCTATAATAATATCTATTTTAGAAGAAGAGGCATCAATACTATTTTCAACTAATTCTTTGACAACATTTGCCGGTCTTTCAATGACTTCACCAGCTGCTATTTTATTTGCTAAAATATCATCAAGTTGTTTTATTTTCATAGGCCACCTCTACTTTACTAATTTCTTTAATTCGATTAAAGTTGACAAAGCATCTAATGGTGATAAAGCCATTGGATCAATTGTCTTTAAATATTTTTCAACTTCACTTTCTTTTTCAATAACTTGAACTTGTTTTTCTTCAATTAAACGATCTTCTACGTTATTTTCTTCAAGTGTTTCTAATACTAAATTAGCACGATTGATTACTTCATCTGGTAATTTAGCAAGTTTAGCCACATTGACCCCATAAGATTTATTAGAACGTCCTTTTTTAATTAAATATTCAAATACTAAATGATCATTATCTACTCTAGCACTGGCATGAACATTTTGAATTCCAAGACCTTTATCTTCTAAAAATGTAAGTTCATGGTAGTGGGTTGAAAATAATGTCATACAATGAATTTCACTGGCAATATATTCAATCATTGCCTGGGCAATAGCCATCCCATCAAAAGTTGCTGTTCCTCGACCAATTTCATCAAATAAAATCAAAGATTTTTCACTAGCAAAACGTAAAGCATTATTCGCTTCTAACATTTCTACCATGAAAGTTGATTGACCACTAATTAAATCATCACTTGCTCCAATACGCGTAAAGATTTGATCAAAAATCGTTAAATTAGCATATTTAGCAGGAACAAATGAACCAATTTGTGCCATAATAACAATTAAAGCTACTTGTCTCATATAAGTCGATTTACCACCCATATTTGGCCCTGTAATTAAGACAACTGGTGAATTTTCATCAATTGAAACATCGTTAGGTACATATTTACCATGCCCCATGACTTTTTCAATGACACCATGTCTACCTTCTTTAATATCCATGATTTTTTGATCATTAAAGACAGGTCTTACATAACTATTTTCACTTGCTAACATTGCAAGAGATTGATAAACATCTACACGCGCGATAATTTTCGAAACATCTTGAATCAAATGGACTTCTTTTTTGATTTCATTTCTAACTTGAGTAAATAAAACATATTCTAATTTTTGAATTTTATCTTGTGCTGATAAAATCTTACTTTCCATATCTTTTAATTCAGGTGTAATAAATCTTTCTGCATTCGATAAACTTTGTTTTCTTGTATATTCGAATTCATCTTTAACAAGATCTAAACTTCCTTTTGTAACTTCAATATAATAACCAAAGACACGATTATACCCAACTTTTAAGTTTTTAATACCTGTTTTTTCTCTTTCTTTTTGTTCAAAATCAACTAACCATTGTTTTCCATGATCTCTTAAATAACGTAATTCATCTAATTCTTCATTAAAATGATCTTTGATAATATTTCCTTCTTTAATCGTAAGAGGAGGATTATCAATAATAGCATCATCAATGAGTTTTGTAATATGTGATAGATCAATGATTTGATTGGCTAATTGATCTGTTAAAGGTTCATTGAATGAATAAAGTTGTTGTTTTAATTCTGGTAAGACTTTTAAAGAAGAAGAAATCCATTTTAAATCTCTTGCATTAATGTTTCCAAAAGCAATACGACTTGATAGTCTTTCTAAGTCATAGATTTCTTTTAATATTTCTTTAATACTTTCTCTTTGAATAAATTGTTGAGTAAAGATTTCAACAATATCTAATCTTTCTTCAATGGCTTCTTTTTTTAAAAGTGGTCGATCAATATAATTTTTTAAAAGTCTTGCTCCCATTGCTGATTTTGTCATATCTAATAGCCAAAATAAGGAACCATATTTTTCATGATCTTTAGAATTTTCAGTTAATTCTAATGATTTTTTAGTATAAAGATCCATTGTCATAAAATCTTGATTATTGATTTCTTCAATCATTTGAAGATGTTCTAAGTCTCTTTTTTGTGTTTCAATTAAATAATTTAATAATAAAGTAGATACTTTGATTTCTTTTAAATCTTTTATATTATGAAAAATATCTCGATATTTTTCATTAAATGTTTCATTATCATAATGAGATACCATAATTGAATCATTAAAGTTATATGTACAATCACTTTTAACAACAATTTCTTTAACTTCCATCGAAGCTAATTGATTATTTAAAAGATGATCCTTTTTATCAATATTGACGACTTGAAATTCACCTGTTGTAATATCACAAAAAGCAAGCGTATAAACAAAATCAAAAATCATCATACATGCGATATAATTATTTTTATTCTTTGTCATCGATTCATCAAAAATAGTACCTGGTGTGACAATTTGAACAACACCACGTTCAACAATACCTTTTTTTCCAGGATCTGTTAATTGTTCAACAATCGCGACTTTATGTCCATTATCTACTAATTTTTGAATATATCCACTTGCACTATGAAAAGGAACACCACACATTGGAACTCTTTCTTTAGCGCCGGCATTTTTCCCTGTTAAAGCAAGTTCTAGTTCTTTAGAAACAATTATCGCATCATCAAAGAACATTTCATAGAAATCCCCTAATCTAAACATCACAATAGCATCTTTATTTTGTTCCTTGATACCTAAATATTGCATCATCATTGGACTGTATTTTTGTTTCATTTTTACACCTCATTCTAATTCGTTGATTATTATAACATAGAAAGAAACATCTTTCTATGTTATGAAATCGGGATTAATTTTCATTTCAAGTTCTTCATCATTTGTTTTACTTTCTACAAGAATTGTTGTATCACCAATGATTTTTAAAGACATTTGTTTTTCTATTTCGATGTGCATTGTTTTATTTTCTAAGGTTGCATGGATACATCGAGGTAAGTATTGACTTTCAACAATGATTTGATCATTTTGACTGAGTTGATGATCTTTCATATTTAAATCAATAGCATCTTGGTAATGCACTTGTTGTTTTAATAAATAACTTTCATTTAAATGACTATACCAAATATGCAAATCAAAACTTCCTTCTATAAATGGTTGATGCTCCCTAATGATTCCTTGATATTGATGATTACAAATCCAACATCCTAGTATTTTATCAATCTCATTAACAACATAATCATATTTAGAAATCGTTTTTTTCGTTCCTTTTGATAAAGTTGCCTTGGTCATGATTTCATACACTTTACCAGCCATTTTGTCACCCCATATAACAATATGTCTAAAAATAAAAAAAAGACTTCAACGAAGTCTTATTTTTGTTCTTTAGAGTCTTTTAACACAACATCATGTGCGCCACCTTCAACAATTGAAGTAGCTGATACTAAAGTGATTTTAGCTTTTTGTTGTAATTCAGGAATTGTTAAAGCACCACAGTTACACATTGTATGTTTAATTTTTGATAATGATAAACCAACGTTATCTTTTAAACTTCCAGCATATGGTACATAAGAATCTACACCTTCTTCAAAAGAAAGTTTAGCATCTCCCCCCATATCATAACGTTGCCAGTTACGAGCACGAGCAGAACCTTCTCCCCAATATTCTTTCATATATTGTCCATTAATTTGAACTTTATTTGTAGGAGATTCATCAAATCTTGAGAAATATCTACCTAGCATAATAAAATCAGAACCCATCGCTAAGGCTAATGTCATATGATAATCATGAACGATACCACCATCTGAACAAATTGGTACATAAATTCCTGTTTCTTTAAAGTATTCATCTCTTGCTTTAGCTACTTCGATTGTTGCTGTAGCTTGTCCACGACCAATACCTTTTTGTTCACGAGTGATACAAATTGATCCTCCACCGATACCAATTTTAACGAAATCAGCACCACATTCAGCTAAGAATCTAAATCCTTCTGCATCAACAACGTTACCGGCACCTACTTTAACAGTATCACCATAATTTTCTCTAATCCAATCGATTGTTAATTTTTGCCATTCTGAGAATCCTTCAGATGAATCGATACATAAAACATCAGCACCAGCTTCTACTAATGCAGGAACACGTGTAGCATAGTCACGTGTGTTGATTCCAGCACCAACAATGTAACGTTTATTTTCATCTAATAATTCATTTGGATTATTTTTTCTATTTTCATAGTCTTTTCTAAATACGAAATAATGTAATCTTTGTTCAGCATCTACTACAGGTAATGCATTTAATTTGTTATCCCAAATCATATCATTACATTCTTTAAGAGATGTTCCTAAATCTGCACAAATTAGTTTATCATATGGTGTCATAAAAGTTTCAACTTTTGTATCCATTGATAAACGAGAAATACGATAATCTCTTCCAGTAACAACTCCTAACAATTTACCGTTAGCAGTTCCATCCGCTGTAACTGCCATTGTTGAATGTCCAGTTTTTTCTTTTAAATCTAAAACATCTTTTAAAGTTGATTCAGGTGATAAGTTTGAATCACTTGGAACGAATCCAGCTTTATAATTTTTAACACGTCTTACCATAGCTGCTTGGCTTTCGATTGATTGAGATCCATAAATAAATGAAACTCCACCTTCTTTAGCTAAGGCAATTGCCATATTATCATCAGATACAGCTTGCATAATTGCTGAAACTAATGGAACATTTAGCGATAATGCAGGTTCTTCACCTTTTTTAAATTTAACTAATGGTGTTTTTAAACTTACGTTTTCAGCACGACACTCAGCTGATGAGTATCCTGGAACTAATAAATATTCATTAAAAGTACGCGATGGTTCTTCAAAGTAAAATGCCATTTTTTTATCTCCTTATTCTTTCTATATTTTTGAAAAATTATAATCCCCAAATTTAAATAAGTCAATAATAAAAAGAAAAAGTAGGTTTCCCTACTTTAAAGCATTATTCATTTGTTGATTGATTGTTTGTAAGATTTCATTCACTTCATTTTGTAAATATAAATAATTAACAACTAATGGATGATTTTCATAATATGCTTTTTTTTCTTGATATTCTTGAATTGTTTTTGTAACTCGATCATCCTGTTTTGCTTTTTGATTGACAATCTTTTTTTGTAATACTTTTAATTCTTTTTCTAATTGTTTAAGTTTTTCATCATTTAAAACAAGTTTTTCATACTTTTGATATTCTTGAACAACTTCTAAAGCTAAAATTTCTTGATTTAATTTTCTAGCAAGCTCTTCAATTCTAGTCAACTTGTTCACCTTTTAAAGCCCAAGTTTTTACTTCTGTGACTTTTACAGGCACAATTTTACCAATATCTTCTTTACGCCCTTTGAAGTTGATCAATTTTTGATGTGCCGTATATCCTGTCATCATTGTTTCATCACGTTTAGATGGACCATCTACTAAAACATCCACAACTTGATTTAAGAAACGTTGATTTTGTTTTAAAGCTTTTTCTTTAACAACTTCATTTAATCTTTCTAAACGGTCTTGTTTTTGTTCAAATGGCACATTGTCTTGCATTTTAGCAGCGGGTGTTCCTTCACGAGGAGAATAGATAAATGTATAGGCTAAATCGTATTCACATTCTTCATATAAAGAAAGTGTATCTTGGAATTGTTCTTCTGTTTCATTTGGGAAACCAACAATAATATCTGTTGTAATTGAACAATCTGGCATCACTTCTTTAATCATGCGGAAAAGTTCTAAATATTGTTCTCTTGTATATCTTCTACCCATTAATTTCAAGATTTCTGTATTTCCTGATTGTACTGGTAAATGGATATAAGGCATGATGTTATCATATTGATTAATGATTTCAATCATTTCTCTAGAGAAGTCCCATGGATGACTTGTTGTAAAACGAATACGTGCAATTCCCGTTTTAGCAACTTCCTCTAAAAGAGTCGCAAAATCATAGTCTTCTTCTAAATCTTTTCCATAACTATTGACATTTTGTCCAAGTAAAGTGATTTCTTGATACCCATCTGCTTTTAATCCTTTAACTTCTTCAATAATATCATCCATTAAACGAGAACGTTCTTTTCCTCTTGTATAAGGCACAATACAATACGTACAGAATTTATTACATCCATACATAATATTGACCCATGCTTTATGTCCATTAGCACGTGTAACAGGTGTATTTTCAATAACATCCCCTTCTTTAGACCATACTTCTACAACCATTTCCTTACTAAACATTGCTTCTTTTAATAAAGTTGGTAAACGATGAATATTATGTGTTCCAAAGATTAAATCTATATGTGGGTGTTTTTCTAATATTCTTTTAATAACAACTTCTTCTTGCGCCATACAACCGCATAAACCAAAAATAAGATTTGGGTTTTTCTTCTTTAAGTTTTTAACATAACCTACTTTCCCAAATACTTTTTCTTCTGCATTTTCTCTAATAGCACAAGTATTTAATAAAATGACATCTGCTTCTTCGATTTCTTTAGCAGCTGTATATCCCATCATTTCAAAAATACCTGCTAATGTTTCACCATCACGTTCATTCGCTTGACAACCATAAGTATGAATATAATAAGTTTTTCCTTTACCTACACTTACCATATCACTAGGTATTTCAAAAGCATCTTTTAAATGATCAACTTGTTTTCTACTTCTTTTTTGAGCCTCTTTTAAATTTGGCCCTTTAAAATATTCACTATAATCTTTCATTTTTTCACCACATTTCTTTCCTATTATATACATAAAGTTATCTTTTGGCTAGAAAAAAATAAGGACTTATCAGTCCTTATCATTTTTATCTTATCCAAAGAATCCGTCTGGTTGAATTGAGAAGTATAATACTTTACCTTCTGGAGTTCCTTTAAATACTCCTTTACAATGACCTGCAGCTTCTTCTGGTGATAATTCAGTTTCACATTCAAATTCAGCTTTGATTCCTACTTTTTTAACATATTTACATGATACTTTATCATCTGAATATCCATCAAAGAAATCAATAATTTTTTGAACTTGTCCTGTTTGCATTAATAATTTACATTTTGCCATAATTAAAAACCTCCATTTACATGTCAGTATTATACAATGAATTTTTAAAAAAAGAAACCCTTTTCACTAAAAATTAACGTAATTCTATTACAAGTCTTAAGGCCGTAATCCTTTTATCATCGACCATTAAATCATGAAAAGAAGGAATACAGATAAGCTCTTTACCTGTCGGTATAATATATCCTCTAGCAATAGCAATTGATTTAATTGCTTGATTAAGTGCTGCTGCACCAATTGTTTGAATCATAAGTTTATCTTGTTCCCTCATTAATGATGCTATTGCTCCTGCAACGTGATTAGGAACAGATGTTGAAGATACTTTAATTATTTCCATATTTTTGCCTCCTAATTCACTATATGAATTATCATTAAAAAAATAACAAAAAAAGCATCCTAAGATGCTCGATATGGATGATCATCATTGATTAAAACTCTTTCAATAGAGATAGGTTGGTGTTTGTCATTAAATTCAATAACAACTCCAGCAAACTGTCCTGAATTTTCAGAAATTAAAAACTTTGAACTTAGACCTCTCATACGTGTAATGACACTATCTAAATCACATCCTAAAGAACTTAAATAAGGACCCGTCATTCCTGCATCAGAAATAAATGCTACTTTTTTATCAATAATTCTTTCGTCTGCTGTTTGTACATGTGTATGTGTTCCTAAGACCGCTTGTACTTTATCTTTACAATAATAAGCTAAACCTATTTTTTCACTGGTTGCTTCTGCATGAATATCAATGATATGAATATCTTGTTCAAGGTTTAGATAATCATCAATATGATCAAAAGGATTCGAATAACGGTTATCCATAAAGACACATCCAAGTGCATTGGTTACTCTTATTTTTGTACCTTTAACATTAAATACTCTTGTATGGACTCCTGGTAAAATACTTGGTTGATTGAAAGGAACAACAAGGCGATCAGCTTCATCAATAAAATCAAGAAGTTCTTTTTTATCAAAAGTATGATTCCCCATTGTCATACAATCAACACCTTCAAAAGTAAAGAAATCATAATGTTTTCTATTTAATCCTTTACCATGTGTCGCATTTTCAACATTTGCGATTACAAAATCAATTTGATAATCTTTTCGAATACGATATAGATAATCTTCTATCATTTGTCGTCCTACATTTCCAACGATATCTCCTATAAATAAAACTTTCATTTTCTTTCCTCATTTCGTAAAGATATTTTAACATATATAAAAAAAAAGGGAATTGATTTCCCTTTTATTTTGCAATTTCACTCGCACGAATTTCTCTTATAACAGTAACTTTAATATGTCCTGGATAAGTTAATTCTTCTTCAATCTTTGTCTTAATATCACGTGCAATCTTATGACTTGCTAGATCATCCACTTTATCAGGTTTTACAACGATACGAATTTCACGTCCTGCTTGAATTGCATAGACACGATCGACACCATCAAAGCTTTTAGCCATTTCTTCAAGTTTTTCAAGTCTTTGAATATAATTTTCAATTGTTTCACTTCGACTTCCTGGTCTAGCAGCTGATAATGTATCAGCAGCAGCTACTAAAATAGAAATAACACTTGTTGCTGGTACATCCCCATGATGTGAAGCAATTGCATTAATAACAGTTGAATGTTCTCCATGTTTTTTCGCGAATTTTGCACCTAATTCAACATGGCTTCCTTCCATTTCATGATCCATTGCTTTACCAATATCATGTAATAGACCTGCACGTTTAGCTAATTGTTGATTTAATCCTAATTCAGCAGCCATAATTCCTGCTAAATGTGCAACTTCTAATGAATGTTGAAGCGCATTTTGACCATAGCTTGTACGATATTTTAATTTACCAATTTGTTTAACAATTTCTTTATCAATACGAGAAATACCTAATTCAAAAATTGCATTTTCTCCAGTTTTACGAATAACTTCATCTAATTCTTTTCTTGTTTTATCAACAACTTCCTCGATTCTTCCTGGTTGAATACGTCCATCTCTAATTAAAGTTTCTAACGATAAACGAGCAACTTCTCTTCTTACCGGATCAAAGCAAGAAATCGTAATTGCTTCAGGTGTATCATCAATAATTAAATCTGCACCTGTTGCTTGTTCGATTGCTTTAATATTACGACCTTCACGTCCAATAATACGCCCTTTCATTTCTTCACTTGGAAGATCGACAACAGTTACTGTTCTTTCAGTAACTTCCTCTTGAGCATATCGATTAATTGCATTGGCAATAATGTCTCTAGACATATCAGCAGCTTTGCTTTTAGCTTCTTCTTCTTGTTCCTTTATGTAAGCAGACATTTCTAATGAAATTTGTTGTTCAACTTGTTTGAACAATTCTTCCTTAGCTTCTCTTGCTGACATAGCGGCAACTTTTTCTAATTCAACAACTTTAGAATCAATTTTATCTTTTAATTCAGCCTCTAATTTATCTATTCCAGCTTCTTTAATATCTAATTGTTTAATTCTTTGTTCAAGAACGTCTTCTTTACCTTGAACAGCAATATCTCTTCGTTCAATACCTTTTTCACGTTCTGAAAGATTATTTTCAAGTTCAGTAATTTCTTGTTTTTGTTCTTTAATTTCTTTTTCTGCTTCTAATTTTAATTCATAAGCTTGAGTTTTAGCATCTAAAATAGCTTCTTTAACTAGATTATCAGCTTTACTCGTTGCATCATCAATAATCTTTTGAGCACTGACATTAGCTTTTGAAATATTTAGTTTTGCATATACAAAATAAATAAGAACCCCAACAGCGACAGCTAGAACATAGGATAAAATAGTGGCAATATTTAAACCTGGCATATTCCACCCTCCATTTTCTCTATGCACATTTTTTATGATTGATTATTCAATCATTCACCGGTTGTTTCGGTTATAATAATTAATATTTACATAGTCTTTACTATGCTTATTAAACGTGTTTTGCGCACAAGTATATTATATGTCAAATTGCTTATTTTGACAATAACAAGTTAAAAAGAGGAATTTTTACAATTCCTCTTCTTCTACAGGCATTAATGAAGCTTTAATTGCTTCCGTAATTTCATTCATTATATCAGGATGTTCAACAAGATATCGTTTTGCATTTTCGCGCCCTTGTCCAATCTTTTCACCCTTATAAGCATACCAAGCACCGGATTTATCAACAATATCTTTATCAACTGCTAAATCCAAGACTTCACCATCTCTTGAAATACCTTTACCATAAATAATATCAACTTGTGTTGATTTAAATGGTGGTGCCACTTTATTTTTAACAACTTTGATATTGACTTTATTCCCAACAATTTCCGTACCATTTTTAATTGCTTCACTTCTTCTGATTTCTACTCGCACAGAAGAATAGAATTTTAAAGCTCTTCCTCCAGTAGTCGTTTCTGGATTTCCAAACATAACTCCAATTTTTTCACGTAATTGGTTAATGAAAATAATTGTACAATCTGTTTTATTCATAACCCCTGAAAGTTTACGTAAAGCTTTAGACATCAATCTTGCTTGTAATCCCATTTGTTGATCAGCCATTTCGCCATCTAATTCCACTTGAGGAACAAGTGCAGCAACAGAGTCAACAACTACTAAGTCAATAGCTCCAGAACGTACGAGTGTTTCAGCAATTTCTAAACCTTGCTCACCACTATCTGGTTGCGAAAGAATCAATTCATCAATATTAACTCCTAGATTTTTAGCATAAACAGGATCAATGGCATGTTCGGCATCAATAAATGCAGCTGTACCACCTTGTTTTTGTACTTCAGCAATTGCATGCAATGTAAGCGTTGTTTTACCACTTGATTCTGGACCATAAATTTCAATAATTCTTCCTTTAGGATAACCACCTATTCCTAAAGCCATGTCAAGTGTTAAAGAACCTGTTGGAATAACAGCCACATCAACAGCTGCACGATCTCCAAGCTTCATAACAGAACCTTTTCCAAATTGCTTTTCAATTTGTTTGATTGCATCATTCAATGCTTGTGCTTTTTTAGCATCTTTTGTTTCTACTTCTTTTTTTCCAGCCATAAATAATACCTCCTATTCCTATATATGCTTTATTTTTCATTTTTTCTTTTATTTTTTTAAAATTTTTTCAATTATTTTCTTTTGAGCAAAATCTATTGCCTTTAAAGCAATCTCTTTTCGACTACCTTCTAAATTCAATTTATAAACAACAACATCTTCATAAGCAATACCAATATAGACTTCTCCTACTGGTTTTCCTTCCATTGCATCCGGTCCAGCATTTCCTGTAAAAGAAATACATAGATCAACATCTAAAATACTTTTACCATTAACACACATTAAAGTAGCAATTTCTTTAGAAACAACACCGTACTTTTCAATCAATGGATGTTCAATTCCTAAAAGCCTTTCTTTCGTTTCACTTTGATAAGTGACTAAAGAACCCTTATAAACCTTAGAAATGCCAGGAATATTTCCTAGCATTGTCGCAAAATTTCCTACTGTAAAACTTTCTACAGTTCCAATAGAAATATTATTTTTTATTAATAATTCAGCAAGTTCATTCATTACATTGACTCCGTTAACATATCTTTACTATCCATAAAATAATCAATACCACTTACTATTGAAATCACGCAAGCAATCCATACACTTATTTGACCAATTGGTAAATGAATGATTGAAAAAGGAAAATCATTTAATAATAAGAATATCACACTGATCATTTGTGTCACAGTTTTTAATTTTCCTAAATATTTTGCTGCAATAACAACTTGTTTATTGGCAGCCACCAAACGAATGGCATCTACGATCGTATCCCTAGAAATCATAATAATAGGAATAATGATAGAAATTGTCCCATCACTTGCTAGTAAAAGAAAAATCGTATTAATTAATAGTTTATCTGCAATCGGATCAGCAAACTTACCAAAAGTTGTAATTAATTTAGATTTTCTCGCAATTTGTCCATCAAAATAATCAGTTAACGAAGCAACTGCAAAAATAATAAAGATAACAATATTAACAAGTGAAATATCAGCATTCAAAATATGATACATAGGTACATTGATTCCAAACGTTGCATAAGGAAACATATAAATAAGAATAAGAATTGGAACAAGGATTATTCTTGTAATCGTTAATTTATTAGGTAAATTCATTATTTGACCATCGTTAATTTAAATGTTCTTACTCTACCATTAGAGCTTGTTCCGTAATGATCATTTTCTTCTAATGGAATTTTTTGATCATTAATATAATAACGATGTCCTAAGTTCCAACTATATGAAAATTCCAAATATTGGAAATCATTCACATTAAATTCTAATTCAACACTTTCACATGCAGAATCATCTTTTAAAGCATCTGATGCTGAAATACTAGCAAGATTACTACTATAAACACCTTTTTTAAATGTATCAGTTTGATAACTGTTAGGATCACCATTAACATGTAGATCAACAGTTGTCGCAAATGTAAAGTCTACTTTTAATTTAAAAGTTTCTTGATCATATCCATCAGGTAATTTAAAACTATAATCACCATCTGCATTTTTAGTAAAAGTTATTTCAGTAGATGTTTGTTCATCTTTTTTCGTTGTATCAGATTTTGTTGTTTTCTTTTTATCTGTTTCTGTTGTTTTCTTCTTTAAAGTTTCACTTGTTTCTGTTTTAGATGTATTACTATTTTTAAATGATGAATCATTTGATTTCGTAAAGACAAATGAATATCCAAGTACAATAATAATAGCAATGACAATAATAATGACAATTGCATATTTAACATATCTTAAGATATAGTGATCTTCATAAACTCCCTTTCTTGTCGGTTGTTTTTTAGTTGGTTGAATATTTTTTACTTTATCTACAAAAGTAACAGATCCTATATCTTCTTTTTTATTTTCTAAATCTTTTAAATCAGCCTTTTTAATTTCTCTCGTAATTGCATAATAATCATCAGCAATCGTCTCATCTATTTCTAAGTATCTTGCTATTTTCTTAAGATACATTTTTACATAAAGCTCGTCTCCAACAAATCGTTCAAAAGCACCGTCTTCTATATCTTTAATGATATTAACAGATAACAATGTTGCTTCTGCGACTTCCTCTATTGTAACGCCTTTGGCAATGCGGGCTGCTTTTATCTTTTCACTTATTTTGTCCATAAAGACATCCTCCTTTACACTTAGGCATAATTAAACAAATAAATTATAGCACAAATGTTTTATTTGACAAATACAAAAGCTCATTTTATTTCTAATATATTATATACATAAAAAATGTCTTTTTTATGTCCAAAAAGAAAAAAAGCTTAAAAAAGCTTTTTTTATAACGTAATAATTCCAAATGTTGATAAAATATAACTTAATAAAATAATTAATAATGTTGGAATACAAATATATTTCATCACAATATTATAGACTTTTTCTCTTTTAAAAGCAGATGATATTTTAATTTCATTTGAAATTGTTTTTAATTTTGTTACAAAAATAATTAATAAAACTGTACATAACGCTGAAATTGGCATCATACATGAATTTGTGACAAAATCAAAGAAATCTAATAAAGTCATTCCTAATGGTTGAATCCATCCTAAAACACCATAGCCAAGTGAAATAGGAATTCCTAAAGCTAACATTTCAATAATCATTGCTAAAGCTGCTTTTTTTCTAGAAATATGGAATTGTTCCATCAATGTTGCACAAGAACATTCCATTAAAGAAATTGCTGAAGTTAAAGCAGCAAATAAGACAAGTAAAAAGAATACCCCACCTATAAATCCACCTAATTTTAATGAATTAAAAACTTTAGGCATTGTAATAAACATTAAAGACGCTCCAGCATTTAAACTATCTTTTCCTGAAAATGCAAAGACTGCAGGAATAATCATTAACCCCGCTAAAAAAGCAATTAAAGTGTCCATAATTTCTACTTGAGAAATTGCTTTTTCCATATCAACATCTTTTTTCATATAAGAACCATATGTAAATAAAATACCCATTCCAATTGATAAAGAATAAAACATTTGTCCCATTGCTGAAATAACTGTCATAATACTAAACCTTGAAAAATCAGGAATAATATAATACTTCAAACCTTCAATTGCTCCTGGTGTCATTAAACCATAGATTGAAATAAAAATAGCTATTACTACTAAAATAGGCATTAAAATCTTACTTACCTTTTCTATTCCTTTTTCTACCCCTTTAATAACCACAATAAAAGTTAATACTGCAAAAACAACTAACCAAAAAGCTGGACTAATTGGATTAGCAATAAAATTTGAAAAATAGGTATCTTGTGTCAAGATTTGACTTGATCCTCTTAAATATTCAAATAAGTATTTACATACCCAACCACCAACAACACAGTAATAAGGAATTATCAACATTGGAATAATTGAATTCAACCAACCACCAATCTTTAATTTTTTTGCTCCTAAGATTTTATATGCTTTGATTGGATTGTTTCCGGTCTTTCTTCCTAATGCTGTTTCACTTACAAGTAAAGCAAAACCAACTGTAAACGCTAAAATAATGTAAGTAAATAAAAAAGTACCTCCACCATATTTAGCCGCAAGATATGGAAAACGCCAAATGTTTCCTAATCCAACAGCTGAGCCAGCAGCCGCCATAACATATCCTAAACGGCCTGAAAAACTTGATTTTTTATTTGTTTCCATCGAATTTCCCCTTTTTAACATATAAAAAAATTATATTGAAACCGCATAAAAAGTCAACTTTATTGTGAAATTAATAACAAAATTCTCTTTTTTTTACATTTTAAAACAAAAAAACAGCCCTCATTGAGGACTGTCTTATTATTATAATAAAGATTTATATAATTCTTTGATTTCTTCTACACTTGTATCTCTTGGGTTACCTGGACAGCAAGCATCAGCTAAAGCAGATTCACTTAAGAATTGTAAATCTTCTTCTTTAACGATTTCTTTTAAGTCAGCTGGAATACCAACATCTTTAGATAATTGTTTAACTGCATCTACAGCTGCTTTACGATATTCTTCTTGAGACATACCAGTAGTATCTACACCCATTGCTTCTGCAATGTCTTTATATTTTTCACCAGTATATGGTGCATTATATTCCATAACTGTTGGTAAGATGATAGCATTAGCAACACCATGAGGTGTATCATATAAAGCTCCAAGTGGATGAGCCATTGAGTGAACTAATCCTAAACCTACGTTAGAGAATCCCATACCTGCAACATATTGACCTAAAGCCATACCTTCTCTACCTTCAGGAGTATTTTCTACTGCACCTCTTAATGATTTAGAAATAATTTCAATAGCTTTGATATGGAACATATCTGACATTTCCCAAGCACCTTTAGTAATATAACCTTCGATAGCATGAGTTAAGGCATCCATGCCTGTAGCAGCAGTTAATCCTTTTGGCATTGATGACATCATATCTGGGTCAACGAAAGCTACAACTGGAATATCATGTACATCTACACATACCATTTTACGATCTTTTTCAACATCTGTGATTACATAGTTGATTGTTACTTCAGCAGCAGTACCAGCTGTTGTAGGAACTGCAAAGATTGGTGTACAAGGATTTTTAGTTGGTGCAACACCTTCTAAGCTTCTTACATCAGCAAATTCAGGGTTTTTATCAATAATACCTACTGCTTTTGCTGTATCCATTGATGAACCACCACCAATAGCGATCATATAATCTGCTCCAGCATCATGTAATGCTTTAACACCTTGTTGAACATTTTCGATTGTTGGATTCGGTTTGATATTAGAATATAGTTCATAAGCTAATCCTGCTTTATCTAATAAATCAGTAACTTTTGCTGTTACTCCAAATTTTACTAAGTCTGGATCTGAACATACTAAAGCTTTTTTGAATCCTCTTGCTTTTGCTTCTTCAGGAATTGATTCAATTGCTCCTTTTCCATGATAACTTGTTTCATTTAATACAAATCTGTTTGCCATAATTAAATCTCCTCTTTTCTAACTACACATATTTTAGTATCATGTGAAAATAAAAACAAGTTACACATAAGGCTATGTGTAACATTTCACAAGTTTATATTTTTTTATTATCAATAGTTTATTAAAAAATAGCTCAAGATTTAGATTCTCAGGCTATTCAAATAATTTAGGGGGCTCAACTTTGGGGGGGTATACTTTAGGGGGATGAATCTAAAAATCAATATTAAAAAATAACAACTAAAAATTATCTCAATTAATTGTTATTTCTTTATTAAATTCAATTAAATAAAATTATATTTGATTTTAATAACAAGATATTAATACGTTAATTATCACAAGATACTCCATTCTATTAAATATTATTAAACCGTCAAAAATGCTTAAAATAGCCAGTTTTCTTTTATTTAGTATATTTTGATCTAACAATTTATTTTAATAGCATACTTTCTATTTCTAGCAATATGTTGTTATTGTTTTCTTATTTATATAAAAAAAGAACAATTTGCATTTCGCATTTGTTCTCTTTTTTCATAAATTTTCTTATAGTATTTTGGGGTAGCCCCTAAAGTGCCCCCCTAACTTTTAACAGACTTTTTTCAAGCCCCCTAAAGTTGGCTCCTAAATAATTTGGCTTTTTCCCCCCCCTAAATTATTTGGTTACCCTCTTTAGCATTGATATTCGAAGTAGCTATTCAAAAAAATATGATCTTATAACATAATCTTTTCAATTATTTTTCTCATTCTTATCCCATCTTCAAGTCCAAAACTCATCATTATACTTCGTAGTACATACACTGTATCCATTGAAAGATGAATCTCTTTATTTTTTTCTAAAATACTATTCCATAATCCTATATAGACATCGATTACCTTTTGAGGGCTATCTTTACACTTAATATAGGTAAAGTAACCCATAATAGTTAAAACTTGTCTTTCATCAACATCTTCTTTTTTCCAAATATCCTCTATCCAGTTTTTTATCATTAACAAGTAATCTTGTAATTTTTTTCCGTCATAGAGATATATCTTTTGACAAATATTTTCTAAATCACTTCCTGTAACCTGTTTTAAGTCAATTTCTTCAAAATATTTTTCTACTTCATAATTATTTTTCTCTTTATTAAGATTATAATTACTTTTATACTCATCAAGATATCCCATATTTTCATTTAATTCTGTAAAATTTTCTAAACACTTTGAAAGAGGTATTTTTAACTTCTTATTTCTATTTAATTCTATAATATGTTCCATTACAAGATTGGTAAGATAACTAGCAACAATAAATATATCATTCTCAGTAAAATCAGAATATACTTCATTTTTCTTTAAATAATGGTATACATATATGAGCAAGTGAGCAAACAGTTTTGAAGTAGTTTTATTTTTTTCTTGTAACCATTGTTTTTCTTTTAAAAGTAAATCATCTTTTGCATTGTTTTCTAATATATTTCTAAAAAATTCTATGCTAATTGAAAACATGTCATTTATTGTAAATATATTTGTTTCATTTTCAAAAAAAGAATGTACAATATAAATAAAATAATCTTCTTTTGATATAATTCTTGTTCTAATATCTTGAACTAAACTTTCCCAATTTTCATTACCAATATTTTTTAAATAACTTTCCATTTCTGGTTTTGTAATAAATCTATTTAAAGAAAGCAATCCTTTTTTTCTTATGGATTCATCTCGACTAGACAATAACGCTTGATCTATTTTGAAATATTTTTCCTTTTTATTGCTATTTTTTTCAAAAACTTCTATTTTGAACAATTGATAAAATAATTCACTACTTACAAATGTTATTCTATATTTTTTTGTTTCATTTCCAGTTTCAATACTGCTACCAACTTCTTGTTTCATAACATCTTCAATCCATTGATTGAAGCTTTTTCTCAAGACAAATTCTCCATCTTCTAAATAAATCAAATTTCTTTCTATTTCATTCATTTTTTGTTTTATAAATTCATCTTTTCTAATTAGTTTTTGATAGTATTCAGGCATACAATCGATTACATAATAAATCATCATGCTAATTCCAACGTCTTTATCTGGAATATCAACTTCATAATCGTACATACCACATATCATATCAATTGTTATTTTCATTACCCTATCTTCAAGTTCATTTTTCCATTGTGTATTTTGATCCAATCGATTAAATAACCAATTATAATAGTCTCTTCCACAAAAATCAGATGTAACTTTACGAAAACCTATAGACAGATAACCTGCAAGTTCTATTTCATAATATTTTTTGTTAATACTATCGATATTTTCATTTAGATTTGACTGATATGAGAAAACAGAATAGTTGGCTATCAACCAATTTGATACTTGATTTTTCCACAATAAGCTTCGTTCTGTACCCCATATATATTCCATCGCTTTTATTGATACCCTCTGTAATTTATACATATAATCAACTGATTCAGGTAATTGATTTGGATGTATTATTTGATTATTCAATTTGTTTTTAGATGCAGTAATATAAATTAAATAATCGCACATTATTGATAATTCTTCAGGAATATTTTCATAAATATTCTTTTTATTTGATATTTGCTCTATTAATAAACGAATATATTCGAATGGAGGTATAATGTATGCATATCCTTCACTAAACATTTGCGTAATAACGCTTATATATTTTTCATCTGAAATATTTCCTTCTTCATGCAATATTTCAATAATATCTATAAAAGAGAAAATAGAACACCCATCCATATGATCATAACTATTTAACCATCGATCATCACAAATAACAACTTGACTTTTTGAAGAAACATAATGAATCAAATCTAATAAATCATTGGTTAACATTTCATATTTTCTTTTATCAACATCTTCATAAAAACCATAATAATCAATATAACCTTCATTTTTTAAATTTTGTATTTCAGTTTTTAATTCATCTAAAAATTCAAATGCATTTTTTGCAACCTTCGCATTTTTTATTTCATTTTCTATTTTTTCAAAGATATCATCAAAAACAAATATATTACATTTTTGAGAAATTACAGATACTCCGTTTATTTTAAATATTTCATTTAAAAAATTCTCATCTACTAAAATAGAAATTTTTTCATTCTGCTCAATAAGTGCATTAATCAATTTATTTTCTTTTCGAAATATATTGCAACTTTTATATTTATTTTTTAGTTCCTCATTAATTTCTCCTCTTTTTTCTAAGATAGTTAATAATTCATATACTGAAATAACACTATCTCTCATTTCTTTCGATATCTTATGTGATTCTTCCAATAAATCAGATACAAAATTATCAGAAATTAAAACTAAACCGTCTCTCTTTGCAATTTCATAGGGGATAATATCTGAAAAGTTAATTCCCGTTTTGAGCCATTTTTCTCTATCTTTTTGAGAAGGATAACTAATATAATGGATAGATTTATTTTTCCATAAATTCATCATTTTTTCTTTTGCTTTCAAAACATCAGGTTGAATTGGAGAACATAGATTTTGTTCTAAAGCGATAATTCTTCTAAAATTTCCTGATATAATAATTTTATTCCAGCAATATTTAATTTCATCTAATAACTCAAAGTGTTTTAAATGAATTAATGAAGAAAAATCAATAGTTATAATTTTTCCAAGCGTTTTTTTCATTTCATGAAGATTAACATTATGCCCTCCGTAATTAGTTAATATCGGTTGTTTGTTATGACAATTAGTAGTATTTCTATCCCATAATTGATAATTTAATAATGTATAACTAGAATTTTTTGATTGATCAATGTATAAATGATAAGGCATTTGGCATCTATTATACTTTTCATATCTTTCTTTGCTTGCTTTATTTACCTGCTCTATCAACTCTTTTGCTTCTTTAAAAGATATTTCTCTCATACCTTCTATTTTTCCAAAAGATTTTAACTCAAATAACAATTCACTTGCTTTATCACTTTTTCCTATAGAATAGAGAAAATTCATTGCCCATTTCATCACATCAGCATCATAATTTGAGTATATTAAAGCTTCATTTATATACTCTTCAGCTATGACGTTATTATAATCTTTATTATATTCTGCATATAGTTGATAAATCTCAACATTTTGAATTCCATTTTCAATCCCACTCCATAAAACAAAACGTGCTTGTTCTTCCTGCATATTTAAATAATAACATTCAGAAAGTAATATGAGAATTTTATAGTTTGTTTCCCTATTTCGTAATATATTTCCTTTTTCTATTGCTTCATCATATTTTCCTAATAGTTCAAGTGATTGTACTTCATAAAATAACACTTCATTTGTTAGACATTCATCCTGATTATTTTTTCTAATTTCGTGTATAACATTTAAGCACTCCTCTTGCTTATTTTGCAATGCAAGACTCCTAATGATTTTTATATTTGCCATTAGATTACAAAATGATTGTTTCCATTTTCTACTATAAAATTCTACATTTTCCCAATCTTTATTTCTTTCATAACAATTAATAAGATTAATCAAATCTATTTCTGAATTGGTTTCTTCATATAACATTAACTCGTGATTTATAAGTTTTTCATTTTCTCCAAGAGCGTTCAAAAACATGCCATCAATTCTTTCTTTATCAGCTTTATCCATTTCAAAATCATCTAATTTAGCTTGCTCTTTTCTCAATGTTTCTTGATCATCACAACATCGTATTAATAACTCAAACCAGTAGCTCATCATATGTGTTTCATCAAATTTAAAACGATATTCTCTTAATTTTCCATATGCTGTAACCTTATCTCCTTTATTAATATACAAATAAATGCAAGAAATCATAGTTCCAATATTTTTTCCTTTTTTTTGGACAATTTCTTCTGGATTAAAATTTTCTTTAAGTGGTATTTTTCTTCCCGTTGCACAATAGTATATAACCGCCTGACATTGGTAATTCTCTAATTCCATTAGTTTATCAGCAATTTCATAACAATTTTCTCTATAATCATCAGATATTGAAAATGTATTTAAACAAATAGACAAAATTTGCTTTTGTAATTGAATATTTTCTTGTGAACAAGCCAAGTTATATGCTTTTTCATATAAACAGCCTATTTCTTTCATTTTTTGCTTTAATTCATTGTTTAATAATATTATTGAATTTACATACATAGGTGGCAACAAATCACCACCATATATCATATTTGATGGCAATATCTCCCAATATTTAATTACTCCTTCCATCATAATATGAAGAGGAAAATCCTTATTAACTTCATTAGATTTATATAAGTATCGATGAGCTAATTGATAATCTTCATCCAAAATAGCAATTAAAGACATCAAATAGTAAGTAGTTTCATTTGCAAAGCATTTATTTTTTTCAAAAGCACCAAATGCATCATCAACATCAGCACTATAAGTACACACTTGTAAATATGTATTCAATACAAATACATTATCAATAGGATTCAAAATTTCTTTTGCTTCAGAAAATTTTCCTTTGATGATACATTTTTTTGCATTATAATTTCTACAATCAAAATCCTTATTTATTTTTAAAACTTTTCTTATATATCTTTGAGCATTTTTACAATCTTCGTAATCATCAATGTACCAACATGCCTTTTGATAATATAGTCTTGCTAATATTTTAGGTGATTTACTATTGCTTCCTCTTACCCCTGCTATCATTTCATCAATTTTTTCCCAAGCTTTTTTTATATTACCTTTATTTTTAATTAAAATAATATCATTTAAATCATTATCTATTAGTTTTTCATAATCTTCTAAGACACCTCCTGAATCTACCGATTCAATTATGAAATGTTCTTTAAAAAATTTTCTTTTTCCTTCACCATAAACATTATCTTCTAAATAACTTTGAACAGTGTCATTGTCCTTTTCGATATAATTAATATTAAAAGCATCAAGCATCTTCCTTACTTTTTTCATACTAATCATTTTTAAGGCAATAGCTTTATTTTCAAAATTGGATAATTCATTTGTTTGTTCTGTCAAAATTCCTATGATACCATTTTTATAAATTACCGGACTACCCGACATACCCGAATAATTTTGCATTCTATTATCAGCAGAAATTTTTAAAGTTATATCTGCATCATTTTCAACATTTTCATGTAAATAATCATCAATGCTTAAATCAACAAAACTGCCTTCTTCACCCTTTACTTTTGGATATCCGTATGTTAATACTCTCGTCCCTCTTGTTAATTGATTATTAAAGCATTTTATTTCTAGTGGATTAATATTATCAATTTTATTATCAATTTTTAAAATAGATACTGGAAAACTATTATCATATTCTAAAATAGTAGCTATTCTTTCTATTTCATCTTCTCCATAGATATTTTTAAATGATAGGTAAATCTTTTTATTATCATCTATTGCTTCCTGCACACAATGTGACATAGTTAAAGCAAAATTTTTACTAATCAAAAATGCAGTTCCTTGTGTATTTCCACAATTGAGTTTAGCTACCGTAGATTTTATATTCTCCATTTCCCCACCTTTACAGATAAATTTTCTGTCCTTTCTTCAAATAAATAAATTCTATATTATTGATTTTATCAATTTTCTGTTCAAATTTTACAACTTTTTCTACTTTATAATTAAAATATATTTTTTTTACATAATCAGTCTTTTTACATGCTATTTTTGCTAAAGTTTCCAAATCAGGATGATTATATTTTTCTGAATTTGTTGAAACTAAGTATATACCAGTTTCAACATTTTTAATAAAATAATCATCAATATTGCTTGCAGATCCATGATGTGGTAGTTTCACTAATGAATAGTTCATTTCTTCCTGAGATAAATCTTCTAAAGCCTCAGAAGCAATATTATCAGCTAAAAACAATAGTTTCTTATTTCCATAGTAAATAACTATTGAAATAGAAGATTTATTAGTAATAGAGCTATCACTATTTGTTATTATTTTTGAAATATCTTTAATATTCATTTCTTCTATTTTTCTATTGTTATAACTTATTTTTTCATTACATCCTGTTGCATCCTTTCGAAGAAAACGACAATAATATTCAAATGCATCATCAAATAAAACATCATTTGAAAAAGCAAATGAAAATTTTGAAGATTTTAAATAATTTTTCCATTTTTTCTCTAACTTTTCTAAATCGAATTTCTTAGGTTTCAACACAGAAACACAACATTTTTCACCAAATCTATAATTTATTTGATTATTTAAAATTGCTTTCCCCTCAAATTGTTCATTCCAATGATAATTTCCTTTATAAATCAATCCTGCAAGCGTTGTACCCTGTAATGCACTAATTGGTTCACTATTATTCAATTTTCTATTTAAATTAGCTTCTCCATTAGATATAATATTATTTAAAATATTTTTTTCTTTTTTCCCTAGTGCGTCCTTTTTATCAAATTGTAAATGTCTATAACTATTATGCCATATGTTTCTAATTTCAATTATATGAGGATTCTCATTTGAACCGTTCTCTTTTAATAATTCAATTATTCCACCTATATGATCATTGTCAATATGAGTCACAACCAACAAATCTATTGCTTTACCATCATTTCTTAATTGAATAAGCCTCTCCCTTAAATATGTTCTATAAGTATTTGCTGTTCCACCATCTATAAGTATATGTATATCCTCATTTATAATAGTAATCAATAAACAATCGCCTTCATTTGCTGGTAAAAGCTCTATCTCTATTTCATGTTTCTTTGTCATTTAACAATTCACCTCCTAGCAAAAAAACTTAAACCATTTTCATTATACCATAAAAAAAGTGTAACACTCGATATGCTACACTTCATAACTATTTACCATGTAAAAACATCTTGTTGATGTTTTACGTACGTTATCTCTATCAGCAAATGAATAAATTATCTTACTGTAAAAAACAGGAGTATAACTTGTCGAATAATTGATTGTCTATAAGTATTCTTGTTTTAATCATCAATGAGATTTCTGAAAAATTAAATGAATATTATATACACTTTATCTTATATTGTTGTAAAATGAATTTGTGCACGGTTAGATTTTTTACTCATGTTTCGTGAGTATTGACAAGAACGGTACGATATGTGCTCTTTACGCGTCTCCCGAACACTCACGCTATACTTTTGGGAGATTACAGGTTACACTGCCTAAAGAGTAACCGTGCACAACTTTTTTAAAGGATATTAAAAATGAAAAACATTAAAACAAGAAATGATTTTGCAAAATTCATAGGTGTAAAATTACAAACCTTAACATATTTACTATACATAAAAAAGATTGACAACTGCTATAACACACTAGAAATTCCTAAGAAAAATGGTGACACTCGAACTATTTGTGTTCCAAACAAAAACTTAAAAAAAGTTCAAAAAAAATTATATAATAAGCTATCAACCTATTATGACGAAATAAAAACACAAAATAATTTTACTTCAAAGATATCTCATGGGTTTGAAAAAAATAGAAGCATCGTGACAAATGCAGAAGTACATAAAAATAAAAGATATGTTGTAAATTTAGACTTATTAGATTTCTTTCCATCTATTAATTTTGGAAGAGTAAGAAGTTATTTTATAAAAAATAACTATTTTGAAATCAATGATGATATTGCTACTATACTTGCACAATTAACTTGTTATAAAGGAACGCTTCCTCAGGGAGCACCAACATCTCCATTAATTGCAAATATGATATGCAATATCATGGACATAAGAATACTAAAAATTGCAAAAAAATATCGTTTGGATTACACAAGATATGCAGATGATTTAACTTTTTCAACAAATAACAAATATTTCTTAAATGACTATGATAAATTTCTTGAAGATATAAAAAACATAATACATAGATCTGGATTTGAATTAAATTCAAAGAAAACACGTTTACTTTTTTCTAATTCCAGACAAGAAGTTACTAGTTTAGTTGTAAATAAAAAAATATCTGTTCCTAAAGAATACTATAAAAACACAAGAGCAATGGCTCATTCATTATATAAAAACGGTTATTTTCTTATAGATGATGAAGTGGGGACTATCGAGCAATTAGAGGGAAGATTTTCTTTTATAAACCAAATAAATTTATATAATATTGACAACAAAAAAAAGGATATGTGGCATTTGAATTCAAAAGAAAAACAATATCAAAAATTTATGATATATAAAACATTCTATGCTAATGAAAAACCATTGATTATTACGGAAGGGAAAACAGATGTCTTATATATAAAAGCTGCATTAAAAAAATATTATAAATACTTTCCTAATTTAATTACTAAAAAAGATAATGGTAATTTTGTCTTTCACGTTAATTTTTTTAAAAGAAAACAAAAACATTCTTATTATTTAAATCTTGTCAAAGATGGTGCTGATACAATAAAAAATATTTATTCAAATTGTTATATAAAAACAAAAAATAATAAAAATATTACTACTGTGCATGATTTTAAAAAACTTCGTGGCGAAAGGGAAACAAACCCTGTAATCTTAATATTCGATAATGAGATGGTTTCCAATAAGGATAGACCACTAAAAAAATTTTTGAATGAAATCAAAGTTAATGCTTCTCAAAAAGACAAACTAAAAGAAAATCTCTATATAAATATTTGTGATAATCTATATTTATGTACATATCAATTAAATAATAAAGAAGCATGCGAAATAGAAATAGAGGATTTATTCCCTGCTGATGTATTAGAGCATGAAATAAATGGTAGAAAATTTTCAAAAAAAGACAGTACTCATGATAATGGATTTTATGGAAAAAATGAATTTTCACAATATGTATATTCCAATTACGAATCTATAGATTTTAGTAATTTTATCTCTTTACTATCAGCAATAAATGAAATAATTGAATTATATCCAAATAATATTTAACAACGTAAAGTATTTTATTAAATTATCACCTTGCTTTTTTATTGTATTTTCATATAATATATATGACCTGTCAAAAATATGGCGTATTAGCTCAGCTGGAAAGAGCACCTCTTTTACGAAGGGGCGGTCGTGGGTTCGAATCCCACATACGAATATTACGAGTATCTAATACAGATACTCGTTTTTATATACCAAATTATAGGCGCTCTAAATAATCGAGTGTTTTAGCAAAATTCGCTCTAAATTATTAAGGGGGATTGATGTGAAACCAGTATCCCATCTAAATGATTATTATAGCGTAGCTGACCAGTAATTCCGATTTATCTTGATAATCAGTTCCGATACACTTGACCAACCATTCCGATTAGATTGACCAATCATATAATATATACTCCTTTTCTTGTAAAATTAAAGTGTAGATAAGCATCGTATCTATAAAATATTTTACAGGAAAGGAGTTTTTTATTTTGAAACAATATGAGGAAAAATATAAAGAGATTTTTAGATATTTATCACTAGGCATATCTAGAAATGAAATCTCTAAATTATTAAAGACATCAAGAAACACAATTAGAAAAGTTGAAAATGCCGCCGAATCTTTAAGATTGACTTGGAATGATGCAAGTTCTATGACAAGTGAAGAATTTTCCGATAAGTTATTTCCAAAGTCAAATGATGATAATGCTAATCTTCAGCCTAAACCTGATCGTGAAATGATGTATCTTGAATTACAAAGACCTGGTGTAAACAAAATGGTATTATGGCAAGAGTATTCCAAAGAAGTAAGAGCTACTGGTAAGATCCCACTTCAGTATTCTCAGTTCTGTAATTACTTTAATCAGTATATCGAAAGAAACAAAGCAACGATGCACTTTGAACATAAGGTAGCTGAAAGAATTGAAGTGGACTGGGTAGGTACGGCTGTTTCAATTGTTGATGAACTGACTGGTGAAGTAAGCAAAGGTTATCATATCTATTTTTTATATAATTTAGTTATTTCTTTTTGCATTGCTTCATGTGATAGAACTCATATAATTTTCAACACATTTCACAATTTCTGCTGGAAGTGGATAATTTTCTTCTTTAAACTCATTAATAATTGCCTCTATCATTTTTCCGTTTCCCATATGTGTCTTCACAAAATTATATTCTTTGTCCGAAAAATCAAATACCAGTTGAACAAAATATGGAATATATGTATTTAAATATTTTTGTTTTGTAAATTTACTTGATAAATTCGATTGGAAGAATATAGTAAAATACTGAAAAATAACATCATTTCGAATGAACGGAATCATATGATACACATCCATAATCATTATTATTCTAACCACCTGCATACAAAATTGTATTACAAGTAAATAAAACAATTGTGCATCATCCATATTTTTTGTAATAGACAAAATATGACCATTTGATTTTAAATAATTAGTACACTTATCTCTTAACGGTATATTAAGATCCTTCAATCCGTCAAATAATAACTGTTCCTTTATTTGTGGTAATAAATTATTTTCAATGTCTTCATATGTTTTATTCTTTGTATAAAAATCTTGAATATCATTATATTTCGCTGAAAACATTGAAAGAAACATATTTTTAGATGCTTCTAATAAGAACGCTTGATACTCCTTTTCTTCATTAACTGCAATGTGATCTATTGGTAAGATATAGAAATCATTAGTATAATTTCTAAACAAAAGTAATATATCTTGAACGCAGTCCTTCACATATTGATTTATGTATGCAAAATTAATTTCATCTTCCATACCATTATAGAAGGCAGACATTCTTAATAGTGGTTCATTTATCAATCTTACTTTTCCTACCAAAATGTATTCATAATGACCATTATTCACAATATCTAAACGAACTGCACCTGCAAGAAAAGCTACTTTGTCATCTTCTGTAATATGAGAGACAAAATACTCTATGCTTTCACGATTTCGATACCAAAACATTCTTACATCACCAATTAATCTTTTGTAATCTAATATAGTAAAATTTTCTAAATTCTCTTCATATTTTTCAAGCAAAGCCCTATAGTCATTCATAATTCGTTTTATCGGTTTCAATTCAACCATTAATATCATCCCTTTAGATTTAGCTAAATATTATAAAAATCTGGAAGTTCTATATAATTTGCAATAGCATCAAACGTCTTCTTCATAACCATTTCACAATCACTTAGCACACTACGCAATTTCTGATCAACATTATAATCTGGTACACAATGATATAAATGTGCTGGATTATTGCAAATTAGCATAGATGATTCTCTAACAGCTCCCCAAAAACCATGTGCAAAATTAGTAGTGTATTCATAATATATTTCATATAATTTATCTTCTTTACATTCTTTAAATTTATTCCTTACACTTGTTTTTTCAAAATAACCAATACTAATATTAACAAAAGCTTCATCCATATCTTCGTTTACCATCAATCCCATTATTTTTTCATCAATCTGTGAATCATTCGATACTGTGTATTTCCCTTCACGTAATTTTGCCATTACTAATTTATACTTACCATTTCCATATGCCTTGAATTTGTCATATATATCTGGTACTTTACTTTCCTGTTGTATCAAATATTTTAAATTGATATACGTTTCCAACATTGTTCTAAATAAAATTCTTCCGCTAATATCATTTTGCAACTTTTTTTCTATAATTTCCTGATATATTTTATAAATATAACACGTCATCCCCATGATTACATTATATTTACTTTCCATCTTCTTATCTTCATTATTTGCAGAAAAATATTCAATTGTTTTCTTTGTAATTTCGTAAAATCCCATTTTCCCCTCCTCATCCCATACTATTCTTAAAGGATTACATTTTGAAATTTTCCCTAATACTTTCCATATTTTTTCAGAGAACATTTTACTACAATCAAAATTACACAAATTTTGACAAACAGATCTAATAACAGGTCTATACATTCGCATAGTTTCATCTTCGTGAGTACATTTATAATATTCTGACAACGCTTTAGGAAGTATATCAATTTCACTGGAAATATACAAATTTCCATTTAACACATAAAACCAATCAACTATAAAACATATGTCCGTACTCAATTCATCATGAAGTCTATTACTCTCCTTGGCAATATCCAAAAGTTTTAAAATATTATCATCGATATTCATAGAAAAATCAAAAAAGTAATCATAAAAAATTTCATTTATATCTGGTGTAATTACCGTTGTTAAAGGCATCAATACATTTTTCTCCACATATTGTGTTATTATCGACCAATATTTTCTTTGTCGCTCTTCGGTCAACTCAAAAATTTTTGATAGTTGTGGAATTGCAATGCCTTCACATTCCAAATCTTTAATTATACAATATAAATTTTCAAATCCATTTTTTCTTCCTTGATTGTAGATAATTAAACCAATCCAAAGAAATTCAGGTAACCGAGATTTTGCCCAACTAGAAAGGCAAAGTTTATCTCCCAAACCATTTGGATCCGTAAACGATGTGTAAAATGTATCTCCTTGTTTTACATGTTTTGATAATTCAATTTTTTCCACTATCATCATTCCTTTCAATTACCAATTATATATATTCCTGTCTTATTTTGTATTTTCTAAACACCTCATTTATATCATTAATTACACATTTCTCTTAACCTTATCTAATGCCACATTAAAAGTATTCCTTAACAAGTGACACTATATAAAAATCATAATCCCACCGCCTATTTTTTAACCGCTTTCATTATATCATAGAAAAAGTGTAACACACAGTGTGCTACACTTCATAACTATTTCCCATTTAATACATCTTTAATTGCTTATACATTTTCTTTAACGCTATCATCATTAGGAATCATATAATAAAGTTTACTATCAGGTATATAGGCTCCGCATGTTTGCATGATTCCTGTTCCTGTAAATTGTTTTTGTTTAAATGTCCATGAGGCATTATCATTTATTTGCATTTTTATTAAGTCTGTTATATCACTTGATTCCATATTTGTTTCAAAACATCCTGATATAGTTTTTAAGACACATGTATAAACAATAATCTTCTAATAAATTTTGTTATATTACCTACTTATTATTTTAATAAGCGTCTAGTCTTTACAATATTTTTGCCATTCATCTCTATATAATGAATCAACATCATCATTTAAGGCTTCTCTACTTTCAATCATATTTTGTATTTTCTTACTTATTTCTTTATAAATAATATTATGCACTTGATTTCCAATTTTTGCATCATCATATAGATCAAATTCAAAATCCTCTTCTACTGATTTTTCTAGTATATACATAATATCTTCTTTACTAATAAGATCTATTGTCTTTTTTTCTCCAGATTCATTCAAAAAGAAAACTTTATTATTATTTATTTCTAAGCATTTCATAATTTAACTTCCTTTCTTCATATATTTCTTCGCCACCTTCAAGACTATCTAATAAAATTGTAAAATTATCCATTTCATCTCCAGTAATACTTTTTAGTTTCTTTGATGTTGGATGTCCACCATACATTTTAAAAGATACATCAGAGTCTTTAACTACCCTCGTAGTATAAATAATATAATCCGGCTTTATCGATTCACCGACTGTACTATTATGTGTCACAATAAAAACAGGCATAATTTTTGATATATTTTTTATCATATCATTTACACTCTTATTAAGAAAAATATTATCAAAAGATGATTCGGGTTCGTCCAATAATAACATATCATAATTTTGAGCATCGGCTAATTCATTCAATAAATTAAATTCTGCTCGTTCTCCTCCTGAAACATTTAAATGATATTGATTTAATATTTGATAATCCATTTTAATAAAAAGTTTATATATTTCTACATTTGGTAAACTTTGATTTTTCTTTAAATTCATTAGATAATCATATCCGCATTGATAATACTTAAAAGCTTCTACAAAACTCATTTTTTTACCATACATGTCCTTTACTTCTGAAGCATTTTTCATTGCCGAAGAGGATACTTGTATAGTAAAACCATATAATTCTTTACTTTCGATTTTCTTTGGCTTTTTAAGTGCTTCTACCAATTCATTAAATTTATCAACTTTTCTTTTATGTATATATAATTCTTTAAAGTTACATGTTTCTAGTTTTGGCACACTTGTTTTCATACTTAATAGAGATTTTATTGTTCTAATAGTGCTATTTACATCTTCTCTTAATCTATTTTTTAAATATAATTTTTTATATTTTATTATTAATTCTTTTAATAACAACTTCAATTGATTTTTATCAATATATTTTTCAATTAATTGTTTGTAATCATTATTATCTAACAATGTTAATACTGCATTAATTACCCTTGTTATTGATTCTGTATTTAACATTTCAAATTCCTCTTCAGTATACAATTTTGCTTTAGAAAATGAGTCTAATTTATCTTTTGCTTGTGCATAACCCTTTAAAGACTCTAAATATCTTTCTAAATTTTTGTCATCATCAAATAAATCTACTTTTAAAATATCATCTACAACATTTCTAAATTCTTTTAAATATTCTTCTCCTATCTTGCTTTGATTTATTTTTACATTATTTCTAAAATTCTTTTCTTCTTTAGTTTCATCTTTTTCTATCAAAGAAAACTGTTTAATATATTTAACATTCTCATGTATTTCATAAATTTTATTGAGCGTATTCGATTTACCAGAAGATCGTTCACCAAGAATGACATTCAATCCCGTTGATGCCATAAATCCATTTGGTAACACTTCAAACATTTTATCATTCTTTGCTTTATTTAAAGAAACCTTATTTTTATCTTTTAAACACATTTTTATATCATTGAGTTCTAATTCTTCTGTGTCTATATAAGTTTGTCTTACTGAAAATTCTTCTTCATCTAATCTTGTATCACTAAATAACATTGGCACTAGCTTATCATGAATATCCTTTTTTAACATTGTAAAATCACGTGTTCCTTTTACTTCTCCAGCTGTAATTTCATTCCCAAATTCTTCAATTATCTCTTCTTTTAAAATTGGTTTTTTCTTATAGTGTGGAATCATCAAACAATCTTTAGTATCTGGAAATATTTTTTTAAATTGTTCCAATGTTAATGAATCCTTTTCTGAAATTATTATACTCTCTAATTTATCATTAGCTATAACTAAGTCATTTATACGTTCATATGGAAATATCATTAATAGATGCCCTGATTCTAGATCTATTTCAATTCCTGGATAAACAACAATATTTAATTTATCTTTAATCGAATCAAATTGTTCTTTATCAAATAAATTATGATTAGTTATTGCAATACAATCTATTTCTCTATTTGTAACATATGATTCTAACAAATCTATAGAAAATTCAAATGGATGATCACTAATAGATTGTACAGTATGAATATGTAAATCAATTTTTTTCAAATTACTTTTCCCCCTTCTACGCTTTTTTGCTATCGCTTACATTTGTGGATAAAATAAAAGATAACACATATTGTTATACAACTTGTGTTATCTATTTACTGTTTTCGTTCACGAACGGCTACTTTTCGTGCGTGAACGACATATATTTACTTTTATTTACAACTTTTTCTTAATATTCCAATGCTTATCAATATACCTATTAAAAAACCTAAACTATTATGAATAATATCATCAAACTCAAATAAACCTCTACATAAAACTAATTGCAATAACTCAATAGAAAAAGAAATACCAATACCTATCAATAATCCTACCTTCCAATCTATCTTTTTACCATATGCTAATGGTAAAAAGATACCAATTGGTAAAAGCATAACAATATTTAATATATTTTCTAATAATAAATCATATCTAGAAGCAGTTCCCAATCTCCCTATGGGATGAATAATCTCTTTCCATGACCAAAATACTTCTAGTTGATATTTTCTAGTACTTGGTAATCTAGAAAACACTGTTGATCCATAAACATGTAAAAGGTAAATAATAAATAAGATACTAAAACACATTTGTGTTTTAGTTATATTATTCTTTTTATAATATCTTTCTAATATGATAAAACTGATAATCATTACAATAATTACAGTTATTAGTTCTATTTTACTCCATTTAGGATAATGAGAAATAATGGTTTGAAATATATCCAATGTTTTAACTACTAATATATTGTATATTTATACAATATACTTTTTCCTTTCTACCAACCTTGGTCATTATTTGTATCTTATTATTGTACAAGATACAAATAATGTAAATGATTATTTATCAAATATACATCTTTAAAAAGTTCTTTATCATTATGCAAATACATCATATAACCTCATTTCATATATATATCGATAAATTTTATCAGGATAGTATTTTATATAAAGATCAACATCATCTTTTTTAATATTTTCATCAACAATATATTTTCTTATACGATTTTCAAAAATATCATTTTCGTCATCATAATACTCATTTGCATCTTTAAGAAAATCTAGAAATTGTAAAATTTGATAATTTTCATTTGTGATTGGTACTCTTGACTTACGAAGTATAATTCGTCTTCCTTGTAAATCGATTTCTCGTACCTTAGCACTTGCATTATTAGAAACAATTTCTATAGTATAAGAAACTTGTGTTGTAACTCCTAACATATTAGCAAAAGTATATCCCGAATAATATCCTTCAATATTTCCATTTCTACATACATATTTATATTTAGCTACTGTATCCACACTAAGAGGTACTCCACCTTTTAATCGACTTTTTTTAGGTAAATAATAAATTCCAATATCAAATCTCTTTATCTTTCCAATATCACACAAATCTTTCATCATCTTTCGAAGATTTCCATTTGAAACAGGTAAATCAATATCGCAAAGAAAAATAGGTTCATTTGGTTGATAAGATTTAATCAAATATTCGTATAACATTGTACACCTCCAGTAACGTATATTTACTTCTTTAGTAACTTTTTGTTACAATAATTATAACTCATTTTTATTTTGTAAGTCAAATTTTGTTACTAAGTATACTTTACTCTATGCTCTCTTTCTCATCTAACTCTTGTTAATAATAAAAAATCCTTCTTTGTTAATAACCTATATAATTATTTTAACGTAAGAAGGATTGAATTATTCAATTGTAAAATCTATTTCTTATTACTAATTACTATTCTTATTTTCATATACTATTGTTTTTTAGAAAAATTTTTTTAATTTTGTTATCATCCAAGGAAAATATAATATAACTATAAATTCTATTCTTTTTTTTGAAGATAATTTCTTATAACATTCTTTTTTATTTTTCTTCAAGTAATTAACAAAATATGCATAATTTTCAAAATATTTTTTTTGCATATTATTTAATAGTATATTTCTTACAATTACCATATTATGACAAAAAGTCCAAAAATGTGATTTTTCATATAAAGTTTGACTATATTTATCTTTACAAATGTTTTCTATATCATAAGCAGCATAAACATAATCAAATTTTTTTGAAGAAAAATTTTCTCTCATTGCAGAATTTTTTCTAATGATATAATTATATAATGTTTCGTTTAAAAAATACACACATTTAGATTCATCTAATAACATAAAATTAAATAAAACATCTTCTCCTATTTTATAATTGTTATTAAATTTTATTTTTTTTACTATTTGTGCCTTGCACAATTTATTCCATGGTGGATACATTAAAGTTTTAGTAATATTTTGCTCAAAGAATTCATCCAAAACTTCTTCCTTTTTCCTAATATTACTTTTACTTGTTTCATCATATATTTTTCTATCTATAGAATCTATTTGATTAAATCCACAGTATACAAAATCAACATCATATTTCTTTATTATGTTATACATTTTTTCAAAAGCATTATTTTCTAAATAATCATCACCATCAACAAAATAAACATATTCACCTTGTACTGCATCTATTCCTGTATTCCTTGCTATGGAAACACCTTCGTTTTTTTTATGTATTACTTTAATTCTATTATCCTTTTGTTCCCACATATCGCAAATAACAGATGAGGAATCAGTAGATCCATCATCTATTAAAATTATTTCAATATCTAAATATGTTTGATTAACAATGGATAAAATACACCTATCTAAATATTTTTCAACATTAAAAACAGGCACAATAACACTTATCATAATTTTTCTCCTTTTTTTAAAACTTTTGAAACACCTGTTTTATACAACAAAATAAGGTTTTCTTTGTTGTATATTAAAATAAACATCAAACAAATCAAGCTAATTATACTACCCATTTTTATATTCAACATTATACCTACTATTTCTATAATTAATAAAATACTTTGTGTTATAATATTTTTTAAATTTAAATCTATTTTTAAAATTTTCTGTGTATTAATCATATTTATTACTAATATTGTAATATATCCAGCTGTTGTTGCAATCGCTGCACCAATTCCTGAAAAAAATGGAATTAATAAGAAATTTAATAAAATATTTATAATTGCACCCAAAGTAGATGCAAAGAAAACTTTGTTTGTCTTTTTCGATGCATTAAAAATTGATGCTATGTATTGCGCTAAAGCGCTATATATAAATGCAAATATCAAAATTGGAGTAATTTCCCACGCTTTATAGAAACCTTTTGAAAATAATAACCTTGCAAGTATTCTAGTAAACATGATTAAAAAACTAGCACAAATAAACAACGTACTGATATATGTTTTATAAATACTATTATAAAATTTAATAGACTGTTCACTACCAAAATCATCTACTGAAGATATTTTCCATGCACTAGAAAAAATTGAAGTTAACGAACTTAAAATACTTGGTATCTTGTATGCAACAGAATAAATTCCAACTGCACTAGTAGTCGAAAAAAAAGCTAAAATATATCTATCAGAAGCATTGTTGAACCACCACGATATATAATCAGGTATTAATGGCAACGAATAACGAATCATTTTTTTTGCCATCTTATAATCTAAACTTTTTATGCTTATAAAATTTTTATATAATTTGCATTTTAAAACTAAATAAATTATTGATATCCCATTAGATAAACTTATTGCTAATAAATATCCTGTAATTCCAATTTTTAAAACTGCTAAAAATAAAATATTTAATCCTAAAAAAGAAAACGTATGTATTATTCCAGCAATTGTTGTTAATGCAACCTTATTTATACCTTTTACATAGCTAAATACAATATTATATATCCATGAAACTATGTAATATAATATGATATATAAATAATATTTTTTCAAATTAGAAAAAAGTAAAATTATTGGAGATATTGCTAATGCAAGGATAAATCCTATTGTACTAATAAAAAATGCAATTGTAAAAACCTGTTTATTATCATTTGTTTCCTCCAAAGTAAATCTCATTACTGCTTCATCCATTAACACAGAGAAAAAAGGCAACACAAGTAAAACAGTAGTACTTATTAAATCTGAAATTCCATAATCAGAAGTACTTAGCATTGATGTATAAAATGGTACCATCAAAAATGATAAAATTTTTGATACAAAGTTTCCAGTAAATAATAAAAGTATATTTTTTATTAATTTTTTATATTTATTATCTCTTTCTTTTGACAACTTCATGAATTCTCCTTTGAACTTCTATTAAGTATCTATAAATAAGTCTCATATATTTATAAATAAATATTTCCATTTTTTCTTTTACTGTTAATTTATTTTTAATATTTGAATAATTATCAAAAATATATTTTGTTAATTTATTTAATTCAATATTTTCACTTTCTTCTTTTTTACTTAAATAAATTTTTCTTATAAGATTCATTCTTGATCTAAAACAATATAAATTAGCAATAGATATATATTCAGGATATTCTTTTTCAACTTTAGTTTTTAAAATATCTTTCACTTTAACTTCATCTATACTTTTTGTTGTATATCCTGTTTTTGTAATCGATCCTTGTCTTTGAAAATAAAAATACAATTCATCATCTATAAGTACTGCACTCTTACAATACTTTGTATAATCAATTAAAAACAATAAATCTTCTCCATGAATTATTCCTATTGGAAAATTAACTTTTTTTACAATGCTTGTTTTATATAGTTTATTCCACGCAGCATTATTCAAATTAATTATAATTTCATCTAGTAATCCTTTTTTGTTCAAGATTGTATAATTTTCTGAATAGTTGGTTTTATTTTTAGCTTTTATATCATAAATCTTTTTAAATCCACAAATTGCTAAATCAGCATTATTTTTTGTTATCAGATTTACTAATCTTTCAACCATTTTACAATCTATCTTATCATCACTATCAACAAAACCAATATACTCACCATTTGCATTTTTTATACCTGTATTTCGTGCAGCTGCTAATCCCTTATTAATTTGATGAATTACTGTAATTCTTTCATCAATTCCCTCTAAATAATCACATACTTTACCTGAATTATCCGTAGAGCCATCATCAACAAGAATAATTTCTAAATTCTTATATGTCTGATTCATTATACTTTTTACACTATCATAAATACAATTTTCTACATTATAAACAGGTACTATAACACTTATCATTTTCTGTTCATTTATCATTTTATTCTCCTTAAATTTTTAATGCTTCTATTAAGTATTTCATTGACCTTGTTTGTTCTTCTTCTATCATTTCTTCAGATTTTAAAAAATCAATTTTACTGTCTTGAAGTATTTTTTTCTTATAATCTTTTTTATCTATGCTTCTTTCTTGTAAATGACTTTTCTCTAATATTTCAGAAATTCTATTATCTTTCATACCATCAAAAACAAAAAATTTTTTTTGAAAAATAATTGAAAAAACAGTTCCGTGAAAGGAAGAGGTTAATACTAGTTTTGCATTATTAATTAATGATAAAAAATCTTGCGGTCCTGTATTATACATTTTTATAAATGAATTAAAATAATCATTTTTATTATAATATTTGGTAATAACAACTGGTAAATTTAATATTTTTGAAATATTTTTTATTATTTTTATTTGTTCTTTACTTGGTTCTAAACAATAAACAAAAATATATTCCCCATTATTATAATTCATATCTGATGCAACATTTAACCAATCATTTTTTCTTAAAAGAAGAGTTGGATCAACGTTAACATTACTACTCTCTAAAAAATTATCTTTTAACATCAAATATGTATTTTTTTCTCTTACAGATAAATAACTAAATTTTTTTATATATTTTTCAAACTTCTCTTTATTATATTTTTCCCAATCTATCATTTTGGGTCCCATACTAGCAGCGTATGAGATTCTATATTGATTGTCATCCAAAAAATCAAACAAGTAAGAAAAATTAAAATCATGTGCCCTTATATTCCAAATTTGATCACTTCCTGATATAAAACAATCTGCTTTTAAATTTGCTATTTCTAATTCCTCTTTATTTTTAAATCTTTTTGTTAACTTACAGTTTTCTTCTAAGAATAAATTAAATTTTATATTTTTTTCTTTTAATTTATTAAAATATGGGATTGTCATTATATTTTTAATTATATTTTTTGCATTTATCTTTTGTTTTAAAACAGCATATAATTCTTCTTGAAAAGGTGTATATAAATTTATTATTTCATAATCAACAGTTTCATTTTTTTCAAGTGCAATTTTTTTGACAAATTCCTGTAATGCGTATGTTTGTAACATAGAGCCAAAATTATATGCATGATGAAAAGTAATGGTATAAATCTTAAGCATTTTTTTCCTCCTTAATATTTTTTTATCTTATGCAATTTTCGTTATTGTTTATTTTATTTTTTATTTTAAATATTGTTTTAGGAAAAAGAAAAGTAATTATAATATTGATTTTTGTTTTTAATTCTATTTCTTTAGATGTTAATACAGTAAATAAATATAATTTAATATAATACATTATTTTTTTTAAATCATTATTTGATTTCTTTTTACTCATAAAGTATCTAGTTCTTATATTTAAAGCAATTTTTAATATATTTTTTTTTAACAAAATAACATCCTTATCATCTTGTTCTTGGTAAATTGATATAATTTTTTCATATGCTTCTAATAAAGTCATAATTTTACTATTATAATTTTTATTACTAGTAGCATTTCCACAATTTTGTCTATAAAAATACAAATCATCATATATAAACGATACTTTTTCCACATTTTTTAGATATTCAGATATAAATAGAAAATCTTCACAATAATATATATCTTCAGCAAATACCTTTTTTATCATTTCTTTTCTAAACAACTTATTACAAATATATCCTCCAAATCTTTTTTTATTTAGAATCATATGATAAGAATTTTTTCTATTTAATGTCTCACATTTACCTTTATTAAAAAATACTTTTTCATCTGTTAATTGGCATACGGCCATATCTGCTTTACTTGTTATAATCTCATTAAAAAGTATCGATAAAAAATTTTTTTCTATTACATCATCACTATCAATAAAACAAACATATTTTCCATTACATATTTCTATACCTAAATTTCTCGCTTTACTAACTCCTTCATTTTTCTTATGAACTATTTTTATTTTTGAATTCGTATCAGCAATTATATCTAAATAATTTGCTATTTCAATTTTAGAACCATCATCTATAACAATTACTTCATAATCTTTAAAATTTTGAGTTAATACTGAATCAAAACATTCTTTTAAATAAGTAATTTCAGTATTATATACTGGTATTATTATGCTTACTAATTTCATCAATTCCTCCTAAAAAATTCCTAAAAAATAACTTATATATTCTAAACCACCCCATGCTATTTCCATTTGATAATAGAAATAAATCAAATAAAAAAACATACACAATAGCATCATTGCCATTTTCCATTTTCCTTTAAATGAATTTTGAATTACCCAAGGCAACAAATAAAGATTATATATCGTAAAGTATATTGGCATTCTTCCAACAAGAATACCACTTGTAAATGTTGCAGCAATATAAAACATGACACCTATTAAACTCATATTTATTGCTAAACATATTGATGATGAATAATTTTTTTTAAATCCATTAGTCATTAAAATTATTAAAATTGGAACAGCTGAAATTATAATTCGTAAATAATTAGATCCTGTATCTTTTGAAAGTGTGCTAGAATAATCTTTTTCTAATATTTCGCCAGCTAATGAAAACAATTTATCAGAAAAAATAATACAAATAATCATAGCGATTATAAGTAATATCATTTTTTTATTCATAATTTCCTTTGAAGACACAACTAAACAAATTGGAATCATAAATAGAACTGAATTATGTATAGTTGATAACACTAAAATTAAAGCAATATATTTTATTTTTTTTCCATCTATAAGCCAATCAATAAATCCAAATAAGATACATACAACTAAAAATTGCCTTATTCCATTTAACAACCATGTAAAAGTACAACTAGCTACAAACAAATATAATGATAGTGAAATATCTATTGAATATTTATATAGTGTTTTAAAAATACAAAAGCAACTAATAGCTCCTAAAAATGTTAACCATATATAATGATTATCAGAAATAAAAATTTTAAATATACCCATTATTAAATAAAATCCTTTACTAGAAGATTGATTAACAATCATAAGCATTTGTCTAAAATCTAAGGGCATTCTTTCAAAAATATCTATATATGATGCTGTATCTAACACTTTGTCTCTTACACCAATAAAAAAAACAATATATAAAATAATCAAAATAAAATTCAATTGTTTCACCGATGATATTTTTCTCCCATTTAAACAAATTTTTTTATCTTGATATATATGAAAAAAGAACACAAATAAAAAAGAAAGAATTAAAATCGACCAATAAATATACATTACTTTCTTCCTACCTTTTTATGATGTAAAATGTCATACATAAAATTTGGAATTATACCAAGGATAATCGGCTTTAAACATAAAAATATATTTATTTTAGGTAATTTTAACATTTTTATAGCTAACAACTTTACATATGATTCATTTATTCTATATTTAAATTTTCTTCTATTTCTTGCATTCTTATCGTCTCTCATCATATACAATGATTCCTGTATATTCATTCCCAATAAATCTTTAGAATACATTTTTATCCATAAATGATAATCCTCTACTCTTAATAATTTTTTTGAAACACTATATCCATTTACTAACTCATATGCTTCTCTTCTTACCATACATGGTGCATGACAAAATGGTGTTGATTTTATTAAATCAATTTTTTGTGGATATTTTTTTTTATGAGTTTCTCCCCATATTCCATTTTCATCAAACATAAACATATTAGTACTGACAATTGAAATATGGGTGTTATTTTTTAAAATATTAACTTCCTTTTCTAATCTGGTTGGTAATGAAATATCATCTCCATCCATTCTTGCAACATAATCACCTGTAGCGTATTTTAAACATTTATTTAATGTATAATTTAAACCATAATTTTTTTCATTTTCCAATATTAATATTTTTTCAGGATACTTTTTCTCGTATTCTTTTAATATCTTTTTTGTATTATCTTTTGAGTAATCATCACAGATTATCAATTTCCAATCCATAAAAGTTTGATTTAATATTGATTCAATTGCTTCGCTAATTGTTTTTTCACAATTAAAAGCACCCATAATTATACTGACTTGACACATTATATATTTTCTCCCTTAAGTATGTTATATATTTTTTTAAGTTCATTTTTTACATTTATATCTGTATAATTACTAACCTTTTTATATCCATTGGTCCCCATTGATCTTCTTAAATCATTATTATTAAATAATTCAATTACTTTTTTTGAAAATTCTTTATTATCTTTAGCATCTACTAAATAGCCATTTTCACCATTAGCAATAAGTTCTCTATGTCCCCTATTATTAGAAGCAATAACCGGCTTTTGACAATACATTGCTTCTAATACATTAACAGGTAATCCCTCTCTAAAACTTGCAGTTAAAATCAAATCTGCTGCATGTACGTACCACTCTAAATCTGTTCTATAGCCCAACAAAACTACATTCTTATCCAAATCTAATTTGCTTATTTTTTCAGACAAATCTTTTTGCATCGGTCCATTTCCAGCCAACAATAATACTGCATTGGGTATATTTTTCACCACATCTTTCATTGATTCAATCAATGTACTTTGATTTTTATTAGCATTTAATTCACCAGTACACAACATTACAAATTTGTTTTCCAAATTATTTTTTCTTTTAAAATCATTTAAATATTTTTCATCTACAGAATCGTACTTTTTAGTTTTTACTCCAACACCATGAACATGATATACAGGACATTTAAATTTTTTACTTGCTAAATCATAATCTTCATTAGTAATCGTAATCAGTCTATCAGTCCATCTAGATAGAAATTTCTCTATGGGATAATAGATTATCCAATTTTTCAATGGTGCACCTTTATAAAAATGGAACCCATGTGCTGTATAAATAACACAGCCTTTTGATTTTCTAGCCGCAATTCGTGTTAGTAGTCCACCTACAGGTGTATTACAATGTATAATGTCATATTCCTCTTGATTAATTAGTTTTTTTAATTTTTTATATGCCCCTATATTTTTCTTTGAAAAAGGTGATCTATCAAAAGGAATATCAAATACACAATCTACATTTTCCAGACTTAATCCATTCTTTTCATTCAAATTATCTTTTGCAGCAACATGAACTTCATAGCCTTGATCTTTTAAAAGTTTCATTGCTCCTAAATGAAATTGAGCAATATGACTTTGTACCGTAGCAACAAATAAAGCCTTCATCACATCTTCTCCTTTCCATAGTCCTTCAAATTATGAACTATTACTTTTTGCAATCTATTTCTATTGTTTTCACCAACAAATGAATTATGAGGTGTTAAAACAACATTACTCATTTCCCACAACTGTGACTCCTTATCTAGCGGCTCATTTTCAAATACATCCAAAACAGCACCATAGATTTTCTTTTCTTTTAAAATATCAATCAAATCATTTTGATTAACTACTTTTCCTCTCGAAATATTTACTAATACAGCAGATTCTTTCATTTTTAAAAATTTACTCTTATCAAATAAATTCATCGTCTCATCTGTAAGAGGTAATGTTAAAACAATAATGTCACATTTTGATAACTCACTATCTAAAAAATCAAGATGATATATGTTTTCAAAAACTTCCGACTTATATGGATATAAATCCACACCATCAACATGACAGTCGAATGCCTTGAATCGTTTAGCGCACTCAATCCCAACGTTTCCACAGCCAATAATCAGTACATTTTTATTTGCTAATTCTAGTAATGTTCTACATTTTTCCCATTTTTTTATTTTTTTATTTTCATAAAAAAAAGAAGTGTTTTTATATAGTTCCAAAACACCGCATACTGCATATTCTGCCATAGGTATACTGTATACACCTTTTGCATTATATATCTTAATATTATGATCTTTTATATAATCCATAGGAACTCGATCATACCCTGCACTTGTTAACTGTATATATTTTAAATTTATAAAATCTTCTATATTGTTATATAAAAAAAGGCCGTTACAAATAACTCCCTCTATTTCAGATACATTAATTTGTTGTTCATCTAATGGAATTCTTTCATCCTGAACATAAATAATTTCATTCCCTAAATTACTTATTTGATTTAAATAATTATGATTCCATTGAACCGCTCCTGTCACTAATAGATTCATTTAATATTCTCCAATACTAAATCAACACCTTTTTTACGTCCTTAATATTATTTTCAAAAAATTTACTATGAACCGATACCTGATTTTCTAGATTTCTAATATCCTGAATACCATTAACAAACAGATTACTGATTTCTCCCATATGCTTTATCTTATCCACATTGCAAAAACTTCTTGATAAAATCACACATGTCGATCCCAATCGATAATGTTCTGTAATGATTTTTTCAGCAGGAAGCATTCCTTTACCTAATGCTGCAATTCCTCCAAATCCATAAGGAATACCTTTCTTTTTAAACTTATAACATAAATCTTCTACTGTACCGTCCGCTAACAGTTCAAACATAAATTTTTTTCCATAGCCTAAACTTAGATCATTTAGCCCTATAAATATTTCATCAATACCTTCTAAATTTAAAATATCATCGATAATTTCTACAGCTTCTGGTGTTTCTAATAAAAGCATTGTTTTTGCTCTACCATTTACATATCCTATGAATTTTTCAACTTCATTTAGTGTTTTAAAAAAAGGAAGCATGACAATGTCAGCTCCATTAGTTATTGCTCCATCTATTTCTTCTTTAGAAGATGTATATTGATCAGTAGCTTCATGTATAGGATTTACTCTAACAAGAAGATCTGCCTTTTTTATTGATTTTGAAATAATATTTACATCTTCCAAAGTATGATGTGACTGAACTGTATCCATCCCACCTTGTCTATCAGATTTGCCAATATATTCCATATCTACAAATATTCTATCTACACCTGCTGATTCAGCAATTTGTGCAATTTCTGGTCTATTAGTTATATACATTAATTTCAAAGACATAACATACCCTGGTATATTGTAATTGACTCTTCTAAGTAGTCATAAACAATATACATTCCTTTCTATCAATCTTATTTATCCGCGATTGATTACGTTTTGT
>ENA-OUQS01000372-OUQS01000372.1-human-metagenome-genome-assembly--contig:-NODE-372-length-56000-cov-10.019466_pt1 | contig 56000 bp, 47 predicted proteins | sample MGYA00248463_ERZ548848 | MGnify/ENA primary metagenome ERZ548848 (study PRJEB26491, sample SAMN04978192) | human metagenome | host: Homo sapiens | study: EMG produced TPA metagenomics assembly of the... | reverse complement strand
CGCCGCCGTTCTGGTAGAAAAAGTTATACATCTCCGGGCGGCAAGATGGAAAAAGAAGATCATGCACTCCGACATCATCCGAAAGAATTCGGAACATCGGGTGATACAGGTTCGTGTACAGTTCATCGCCAACATTCAATTTCAAGGATTCGTGGCAATCGAGCGTAACAGCGGGCGAGAGAAATTCCTCGCTGCTTAAAACGGACACAGCGAAGAAATCTGCAATCTGTCCGCCTTCTATATCCATAACAGTGATACGCTGCCCTCTTTTCACATCAATTCTTTTTCCCGAACAGGCAGAAATAATATATTCCATTCGAATTACCTCTATAAATTCTTAACTCCTCAAATTTTGATTTGCCATTCTGTACTTATCATTCTACCACAATTCCGAAAGTGTAGAAACAGGGAGTTTTCCAGGAGGATTTCCTGCCTTCCGGATATACCATAGAGAAACAGCAAGGGGAAATTGGTGATTTTCCCTTGCTGTTTCTCTACTCTTTTTCACTATCAAACCGGTACCCGATTCCGCGAACGGTTTGAATATAACTGCCTCTTGTTCTGGTCAGTTTCTTTCGCAGACTCTTGATTTGAAACCGTACTGCTTCATCTACGCCGAACTCTGTGTCAGTATTCCAGATATGGCTGTAGAGCTGCTCTCGTGAAAATACTTGTCCAGGACGGCTGGCCAACAGGTACAGCAGATCAAACTCTCTCCGAGTAAGCTGTATCGCCCTTCCTTTCAAATGTACCTGACGATGCATAGGGTTAATAACCAATTCTGTCCCAAAGGTCAAGGTATAATATTGCTTCTCTGTATGTTCCGACTCCATATAGAGGCGGATGAGAGCATGAGCCTGAGCAGTACAGCGGCGCAGGTCAATCGGCTTTGAGTTACAGACTGTTGCTCCTAATGAAAGAAGTTCAATTTCATCTTCCAATGATAGTGTACCGGTGAGCACCAGAATCGGGACCGCCTTGGCCTGACGCATAGTCCGAAGTAGTTCTCGGCCATCCATATCTTCCAGCGCCGGGTCCATGATAACCAGACAATACCGGTGCCTCATGAAACTATCCAGGGCCTCCGCTGTGTCAATGAAATACCGGACCTCTGTGGTATCGTCCTGCAGAGCCTCCCGGAGTTTCCGGCAAAGGGGCAGGTCATCATCAATCAGCAGGATCTGTTTTCGCATCAAACCGCCTCCCATTCTCGGTCGGCTCTGTACTTGGATGGCTTTTCTGGTACAACTCCGTCAGTTTCTGAAAACTGGCCGAACTGATCACATGCTCCATGCGGCAGGCATCCTGTTCGGCGGTTTCGGGTTCCACACCGGCCTTCACCAGCAGGTGGGTAAAGAAGCAATGTTTTTCATAGGTCTGCTCGGCTACCTCTCGGCCCACATCGGTCAGGCGGAGAAAGAAGTCCCTGTCCATAGTGAGAAATCCACCCTCTTTCAAGGTTGCCACCGCATGGCACACGCTGGGCTTGGATACCCCCATGTGCCGGGCCACATCCACAGAGCGCACCATGCCTTTTTCCTTTTGGAGTACCAGCACGGCCTCCAGATAATCCTCACCCGACGCATGAAGGCCGGGATTTCTTCTGTTTGGAGAATTATTTTTTTGTTCCATCATGGCCTCCGCTATAATGCGTGGAATTGGTGTAAACACCACACAATATCCCCTTTTCAAGATTAAAATTATCCAATACTCCATCCCTCGGCCTGTTCACGAATGGATATGAAATGCCGGTAAAGTCCTTCTTGCTGAACAAGCTGCTGATGCGTACCCTTCTGCACGATCTCACCTTTGTCCACCACCAAAATCTGATCCGCGTGTTCAATCGTCGCCAGACGGTGGGCAATAACAATCACTGTCTTTCCAATGGTCAATTCGCTGATGGCCTGCTGAATCAGGTGTTCATTTTCGGGGTCAATGCTTGCAGTTGCTTCATCAAGGATAACGATATTCGCATTTTTCAAAATGGCGCGGGCAATGGATATACGCTGCTTTTCACCGCCAGACAGTGTGGAGCCGCCCTCTCCAATCGCTGTCTGGTAGCCGTCAGGCAGGGACATGATGAAGTCATGGCAGCGTGCTTTTTGGGCCGCCTCCATGATTTCCTCCTGGGTCGCATTGGGGTTGCCGAAACGGATATTGTTCTCAATGGTGTCGTGGAATAAGTAAACCTTTTGAAAGACCATCGAGATATTACGGAGCAGGCTGTCACAGGTCATGCTCCGTATATTCTTGCCTCCTATTGTGATCTCTCCGCAGTCCACATCATAGAAACGGGCAATCAGATTGCAGATCGTGGTCTTGCCGCTGCCGGAAGGACCTACGATTGCCGTGGTGCTGCCCTGTGGAATAGAAAAACTGATATTTTTCAGGACTGGCGTTTTATCATAGGAGAAGGTTACATCATGGAAGGCGATGTCCGTATTCCGCAGGGGAACATCCTTTCCGTCCTTGTCGATGATGTCTGCGTGTTCGATGCCGTCCAGCTTGTTCAGGGTGGCGTCAATGACCTCCAGCACATGGGCTGCGTTGTTCATTGCCTCCACGCTTCCGAAAATCATAAACGAAAACATATCCAGCATGAGCATCGTGGGCAGGGCCATACTCCCGTTATAGGTCAATAGAGCGGCCACAGCTACAATGGCGATGGAGGCAGCTTTCAGAGAGAACAGGTGTAGGCAGTTGAAGGGCATATATTCCACTTCAATTTTGATGTTGATTTGCTTGCTGTCTCTATATGCTTTGCGGATACCAGCGATGGACACGCCCTCCTGCTTAAAGGCTTTTACCACCTGCATTCCCCGCAGATACTCGATGGAGCTTTCCACCATATCGTCCTGGGCTTTCTGATGGATAGGCGCGTTTTTGCGGCTGCGTGCTTCCAGCAGGTGCAGGAAGAGGCCGGAGAGCAGGACGCCGGCCAGCGCAATACCGCCAGCAAGAGGGCTGCAGCAGGCAAGAAACAAAATCAGGACAATAACTGTGATATAGCCGTTTACCACAGTGTTGACCATGTTCATAGCGAACATTTCCAGAAAGGAGAGGTCGGTTGTTGCGGCCGCAGACAGTTCGCCCATATTGTTTTTGCTGAAGAAGCCCAGGGATACCCGTTTCAAAATATCACCAAGACGGACACGCTCATCGGCGGTGGCCTCATAGCCGACGCTTTCCTGTGTCACAGCGCGAAGATAAGAGAACAGGTATCTGCCCAACACGGCCATTATCATAGCGCCCAGCATCAGCCAGATGTCCCGAATCTCCAGAGGCTTGATACCGTTGAAGTCATCCAATACCGCACTTAACCCATACGCAGCCAGCATGATAGGGATTGCGGTAAAGATACTGTGAATAAATGCGTAGATAAACCCAATGTAAATGCGCCGCCTATAGTTTCCTGTCCAGCGGATCAGACGGTTTACAATGCGGAACATATCAGTTGCCCCCTTTCCCGGAGCTTGCAGACCAGTTCTGCGCTCCGATGTGTGCTTCCCACATATCCCGATAGAGCCGGTCGCCGTTCAGAAGCTGTTCATGGGTACCGATATTCTCTACCTGTCCGTCCTTCAAAACAATGATTTGATCGGCATTTTTTGTCGTGGACAAGCGGTGTGCAATCACAAGGAGGGTTTTCCCCTTTGTCAAAGCTGCGATAGACTGCTGTATCTTTTCCTCATTCTCCTGGTCGGTAAATGCCGTGGCCTCGTCAAGAATAACAATGGGAGCATTTTTCAGCATCATGCGGGCGATGGAAATGCGCTGCTTTTCGCCGCCGGACAGCCGGTTTCCGGCGTCACCGGCCATCGTATCGTAACCTTGCTCCAGCTTCTGAATGAACTCATCACAGCAGGCCGCTTTTGCCGCCGCATAGACTTCTTCATCCGTTGCCGCTGGATTGCCCAGCCGAATATTTTCCTTGATGGAGCAGTTGAACAGGAAATTATCCTGTGTAACAAAGCTGACAATATCGGCAAGCTGGGCCAGCGGCATACTGCGAATGTCCACGCCGCCAATGGTGATCTGCCCGTCGCTGACATCCCAAAACCGGGCGATCAACCGGGCGATGGTAGATTTCCCGCCACCGGACGGACCGACAAGCGCCGTAAACTTCCCCTCCGGGATTTTCAGATTGATATGGGAAAGTACCTGCTTGCCTTTGTCTCTATCGTAAGAGAAAGAGACATCTTGAAGCCGAATGTCTTTAGACTGCACCTGCACCGAGCTGCCAGTATCAGGCAGTTCCTCCACATGGAGCAGCTTATCTACATCATGGACCGCATACTCAACTGTCTTTGTTTCGTTGACATAGGTTGTAAAATTCATCAGTGGCCCTACAATGCCCAGGGACAGGATCAAGCACATCACAAGGTCCTGGGGAGCCAGGCTGCCGGTCCAGTAGAGATACATGCCAATCGGGAGTGTTCCCAAAAAGGTGGATGGCAGCACAGCAGAAACAAAGTTCATCACCTTCCAGGAGCTTTGATACCATTTGAGGGTGTAATCTTTGAAGGACTCTACCGCCTTGGTGAACTTTTCGTAGGAACTGGAGGACTGATTGAATGCCTTAATTACTTCAATGCCCTCTACATACTCCACGATCACACCGTTCACATAGTTGTTGGACTCCATGTAGTCTGCATACAGCTTATTAAAATTCTTCATCATCATTGCAAAAGCGATCAGGACAAAGGGAAGTGTTACCAGCATCGCCAGTGCCATACGCCAGTCGATGCAGACCAGATAGATAAAGACCGCCACAGGGAGCAGCAGATTGGAAATGCACTCCGGGATCATGTGGGCCAGGGGCAGCTCAATCGTTTCCACCCGGTCTACCAATACATTTTTCAGCTTACCCACGGACTCTCCGATAACTGTCCCCAGCGGTGCTTTCATCAGACGCTGGGCAAGGGTCAGACGGATGTTCTCTAAAATGGTGTAGGCAGATATATGGGACAGGCTCGTTGAAATGCCATAGAGCAGGAAGCGCACCGCATAAGCTCCCAGCCCAATCCAACACCACTTCCAGACTTCTCCCATCACGGGTGAGCCGCCAATGAACAGGGTGATAATTTGGTAAACACTCCAATAGGGCACCAATCCCGCAGCCACGCTGATGACCGCGCACAAAACGGAGAGAATGATCTTTCCCCGGCATTGTGAAGCAAAGGAAAACACAATGGAGATCCAGCTTTTCTGCTTCATTTTCCTTCCTCCTGAAATAAAAATAGAGAGTATCAATCTCCTTGATACTCTCTAAGTATTACAGGTATTTCCTTTGCCCGCCACTCCACACAGGCGGTTTTTACTCCATTTAGATTTTAACTTTTCGATATTCCAACGGGGTCTTGCCCTTTACCTTCTTGAACGCCTCGGAGAATTTGCTGGTGTTCGTATAGCCGACTTTCCCGGCAATCACCGTGATTGGCTCATCCGTCTGCGTAAGAAGGGACGCGGCAATATCCATACGGTAATTCCGCATATAGGTATAAATGGCGGTACCGTAAACTCCTTTGAAACATTGCTTCAAGGCAGAAGTAGAAATGTCAAACTTTTCCGACAGTTCCTCCATTGTGAAGTGATGTTCCGGCTCCTCCGTCATAAATGCCATGATTGCTTTGACTTTCTCCACCTGCGTTTTATAAAAATAAGGGCGCTCCACACCTAAAACCGTGGGATCTACCGTCTTGAGCGTGACCAACAGTTCTAATACCTTTACCCTGAGATATTCCAAGCGGATATTGCCCGGCACCTGGTACAGTTCCGAAATTACATGGTCAGGTACGGAATTTCCGTGCATAATGAAAGGCCGCACCTTTAAGGCAAATTGTTGCTCAATCTGTTCCAGGTCGATAGAAAATAGAGCCAGAAGCTCTCCAAGGCTTTCGACAGCCTCAGGGACAGAAATCGTAATTGTGATCCCGTGGTAATGACTTACGGGAAAACTGCAATGGATGTTTTCCGTAGCAGAATTATCCAGCATAATATCGCCGGACGCAAGATAAAGATAAGCGCCATTACTGACTTCCCACTCGATACGGCCCTCTCTGCAATGGTGAATCGCAAAGGTGTGCGTATTATTTTCAAACTTCCTTGACGGGCAGTATTCCATGTGAAAGTCATTATACATAACCCCAATTCCGGGATATACCTCATAGAAAGTCGCCGTTCCGTCTCCTGTTTCATTTTTCATTTGATAAACAGAGCAGGACTCATCCCGGCAGACCAAATTCATGTTCTGCTGTAAGAAAAACAGGTCGCTTCTGTTCAAGACGCAATCACCTCGATCCGATAAAAAACTCCTTCAGGTGCTGGATGCCAATATTGTCGAGCGCGTACTGCTCCTGTACTTCGCCATGCTCCAAATGGAGAACATGAGTACAACAGCTCGCAATCAGTTCATAATCATGCGTGATGACCAGGGAAGTTTTCCCCATATCCTGAATCGCCAGAAGTTCCCCAGCAACCTCTTTCATGTGATGCAGGTCTAATCCGCTGGTCGGCTCATCAAACACCAGGATCTTGCGGTCTGAAACCAGAGCGGTGGCAATGGCGACCCGCTGCTTCTGGCCTCCAGAGAGCGCCATTGGGTGCCGGTCCTTAAACTGCATCAAATCCAACCGATCAAGAACCGCATCCGCCCGGTCAGGGCTTGGGGCCGCCATACTAATGAGCATTTCTTCCTCGGTGCTTTCGGTAAATAGCTGATGGTTTACATCCTGCATCACCATGTAACACAGGGCCAGCCGCTGCTTTTTATTATACTGCTTTCCATTCATCTTCACAACGCCATCGCAGTGTTTTTCCAGCCCACAGAGGCATCTTGCCAGCGTGGATTTTCCGGCCCCGTTATGTCCAATCAATGCAACGATGCCGCCCTCCGGCAAGGAAAGACACTCAATATTCAGGGCGTCCCGATGCTTAGTGTATGCAAAATGAAAATTCTCACACTGAATCTGTCCTTTTTCGTCAAAAGGATGGGGCGTCGAGGGAAAAGCCGCAAGCTCAAATGGACGAAGGCCCATGCTGATCTGTTGTCCTGTGGACAAGCTCAATGCCTCCTGCGCCGTATAGTCTTTCTCAATTCTTCCATTGTTCAGATAGAGGACCCTGTCTATCAGTTCTTTGAGGTAATAGAGCCGATGCTCCGCAATCAGAATAGTCTTGCCCTGTTGTTTCCAAATGCGTATCATACGGCGCAAATCCTCTGTGGCTGACTGATCCAGATTAGAGGATGGCTCGTCTAAAACGATAACAGGCGGATCGCTGGCAGAAACAGAAGCGCAGGCAATTTTCTGTTTTTCTCCTCCTGACAGGCGAAAAATATTTTTCCCCAGCAGATCTTCCATGTCAAACTGCACGGCGGTGGATTTCACCCGATGGATAATCTCGCTTTCGGGCAATCCCTGATTCTCACACCCAAAGGCCAGTTCGCAGGTGGAGTCCACCGTGAAAAACTGCGTCCTGGGGTTTTGGAAAACACTGCCCACATACTTGGCTGTTTCATAGAGCGGAAGCCGGCTGATGTTTTTGCCATCCAATAAGACCTCTCCGGTCAGTTCCCCCTCATAGTAATTGGGAATCAGTCCATTTACCAGGCGGGTCAGAGTGGTTTTTCCGCAGCCGGACCGCCCACACAGGAGAACTACCTGTCCGTCAGGAATTTCAAGATTGATTTGCTCCAGCCGGCCTGCATTTTCCCCGCCTGCGTAGCAAAAATTGATGTTCTTCAACTGGATCACGATAGTCCTCCCCTTACTTCAAGAAAAATCCTGCCCATCCGAAGATTGAAACAATGGCAGACAGGACATCCAGCGGCCCAAACCCAATTTCACAAATATTCGTGCGCTTCCGGGGAGCACCCAGCCCTCTTGTCAAGGCGGCCGCCGACAATTCCCCTCCTATTTTCGCAACCGACATCATGAGGGGAACAATACGGTACTCCATCATCTTCATGGGGCTGCGGAGCGTTGTGATCCCGCGCATTTTCATGGCGTCACGGATAGCGGCATACTCCTCTCGGACGGTAGGGAAAAAGCGAAAAACCACAGATACAGGGATTACAATTTTCTGTGGGATGTGCATCCGCTCCATGGCTGCTACAAATTCACTGACGGTCGTTGTGCTGATGAGGTAGTATCCCATCACAAAACCGGGGAGCATGTGCGTATAAATCCCGCTGGCCGCATTCAGGATGAAATTCCACATACCCGTGAGCATGGGGATAACTGTCAGCTCCAGGCCGTAGAGGACTGCGTATGTAATTGAAAATCTTGCTGCGGCTTTCCACCGCTGCGACAGCAGCAGAAGGAGGATCGGCAGGGCAACCAAGCACGGGCGGATGATGTCCATCATTCCGCCCGTGCCGCCTGCCATCGTAATCGTGCTGACTGTGACCGTCAGGAATACCTTGGTCCTCGGATCAATCGGGATCAGGGAGTTTCGTTCAAACTTCAATTCTCCTGCGGCGCTCATTTAAGCAATCCCCGCTTTTTCAAAGTGCTTTTTCAGCACCGCTTTGCCAAGCAGCGCCCCCAGTATTCCGCCGATGAAGGTCACAACAAAAAGAACGGGGAACATCCAGTTGGGGGTGTAAGAAGCAAGTGTGGCGGTATATTCGGCTCCATAATTGCTTTCCAGGAAAGTGAAGAACTCGGTACGGGTGAGGAACATTCGGCTCACATAGCCCATGATCCAGAGGGAAAACACACCATTGCCCAAGAGGGTGCATTTCCAGCTCTGGTATTTCCCAGCCTTCAATACCAGATCGCCAAGAATGCCAAATACCACACCGAAAATCAGCACCAGAACACCAGCCCCGATTAAAACATTCAGCAGGCCAAGGATGATGCCGGTCAGGGACACCATACCGAACTTCTTGACCTTTGTTAAGTACAGCATGAAGGGAATACCGCACAGGATGGGGCAAACCACTCCCAGCAGCGGAATGAAAATGGGGATATACCCCAGCATCATACCCGCAAAGAAAATGACAAAATAGATGGCGGTGAAAATGCCGACATTGATGAGATCTTTGGCTTGAAGCCTGTTGCTTTTTGTATCCATTGTCTTGCCCTCCAGCTTTTGGTTAGATTTCGCTAACCCTTGTGCACTAAAAAGTGCGAAACAGGATTTCGCGCTTTTTAGGTTAGCACATGCCAATCAGTGCTTGCAACTCCATATAGTTTCAAAAAACTCCATATAGTTTTCATTTTTGTTCCTGGTGCGGTCTTTCTTCTGCAAACAATGAATAAAAAGACTGAACTTCAGGTAAACGATCCTTTTTCCCTAAAGTTCAGTCTCTTTCTCGTATCACTTTTAATGATGTTACGGCGGCAAGAATTTATAGCCTTTCCCGTACACGGTCTGGATAAAGTCAGCGTTCAGCTTATGACGCAGCTTGTAAATGATGCTGGAGATCCCCGTCCAACTACTGTCGAACGAATCAGGTGCGACAAGTTCATAAATTTCCCTTTGTGAAAACACCCGCCCGGGCCGCCGGGCAAGCAAATGGAACACATCAAACTCCATAGGGGTTAATTCTATGAATTGGCCCTGCCAAAACACTTGACGGCACGCAGCGTCAATACACAAAGCCTTGTACCGCAGGGGCGCAGAGGAAGCATCCGCACACATGACCAGTTCTGTTGACGCTATGAAAGCCCTGATTTTCTCAACGGTTTCAAGGTCATCTTCTTCGACCGATAATATGAACAGTTTTCCCACTATATCACCCCCAATGGCATCAACGGATAGGCCGCCTTTTATTTGTCCTGTAGCCCTGATTTGATTTTTTGAAAACTGTCGTCGCTGATAGCGTGCTCCATGCGGCAGGCGTCTCGTTCAGCAACCTTGGGCTCTACACCTGCATCCACCAGCAGGCGGGTGAAAAAACAGTGCTTCTCATAGGTCTGCTCGGCTATCTCCCGTCCTACATCAGTCAGGCAGAGGAAAAAGTCCCCATCCATAATGAGAAATCCCCCCTCCTTCAGTACCGCCACCGCATGGCACACGCTGGGCTTGGAAACTCCCAGGTGCCGGGCCACATCCACGGAGCGCACCATGCCTTTTTTCTTTTGGAGTACCAGCACGGCCTCCAGATAGTCCTCGCCGGAAGCATGGAGTTTTTTCATAGACGCGGCCTCTTCTCTACACAGTGATTTTCTGTTCTGCGTTCCACATGGCCGCATATTTGCCGTTCTCGGCCAGCAGTTCCTCGTGGGTGCCGGACTCCTTGATTGTTCCGTCCGCCACTACCAGGATCTGATCCGCGTTCTTGACGATGGACAGGGTATGGGCGATCATCACCACGGTCTTTTTCTCCTTGAGCAGATTGGCGATGGCCTGCTTGACCGCCAGCTCGTTCTCGATGTCCAGGGATGCCGTGGCCTCGTCCAACAGCAGAATCGGGCTGTCCTTCAGAATGGCACGGGCGATAGAAAGCCGCTGCCGCTCTCCGCCGGAGAGCAGATTACCGTTCTCGCCGGTAGGTGTATCGTAGCCCTTTTCCATCCTGCGGATAAATCCGTCACAGTTGGCCTCCCGGCAGGCTGCCTCAATCTCCGCGTCTGATGCGCCAGGGCGGGCGTGGCGGATGTTGTCCCGGATGGTGTCGTCAAAGAGGAACACATCCTGATCTACCATGGAAACCTGCTCCAACACGCGCTCCGCCGCCACATGATTGATGGGCTTCCCTCCGATGGAGATGACGCCGCCGGCCGGCTCATAATATTTTGCAATCAAATTCAGGATGGTGGATTTGCCGGAGCCGGAATCGCCCACAATGGCGGTCAGCTTCTGATCCGGCACCGTAAAGGACGCCTGCTTCAGCACCGGCTCTCCGGGAACATAGGCAAAGTCCACATGGTCAAAGACAATCTCATGGGTAGCGGGCCGCAGCGCCTCCATACTGCCGCTTTCCTCCGGCTCATCCATCACGCCCAAGATCTTCCCTTTAGAGATCATCAGGTTTTTGTAACTGGTGAGGTCCACAAAAATGGCGTTGGCAAGTTTGGAACAGAACAGCGGCAACATGCAGACCAGCAGATAGGAAACCGTGTCGATGGCTCCGGCTGCCCACGGTGCGTAGGCGATCCAGATGACCAGCGGGCAGGACAGCCAGATCAGGATGCCCAGCCCGGCTCCCACAGGGAGCACCTTGGCCTCATATACAAAGCTGATGCGGCAGAAGTCCCGCATGGCGCTGATGACCGTCTTGTTTTTCAAGCCGCCCACGCCATAAGCCCGGAAGGTCTGGATGCCGGATACATACTCCACGATGCTGCTGACATTCTCCGCACAGATGTCATTCTTTTCCTTGCCGTACTTCTTCACCATACGGAAAGAAAGCCACAATCCGGGAATCAGCAGCAGATCCGCCGCCAGCAGGATCAGTCCGGCGGGGACATAGATCGTCATGACAAACACAATCAGCATGATGGACAAGGCAAAGTTTTTCGCCAGGTCCCCGATTTTGTGGGTCAGGATCTTTTCATAGTTATTGACATCGCTGGTGATGGTGTTGATGTAGTCGCCGGTCTGCCCCTGGGTAAACCGGGACAGAGGGATACGCTTGAGATGATCACCCATAAACAGCCGGATATTTTGGCTGACTTCCGCGCCGCCGATCTGGGCTTTGGTGTAGCCATAGCTGTAAATCAGGATACGGAGCAGGAAGATGCCGGCAATCGCCCCGGTCAGCATCAGCACCCGGTTCAGGTCAAACTGCCCCGCCCACAAAAACTGCATGACCGAGTAAAGCAGCAGGAACAGGCTGCCGGAGAGCAGGCCCTCCAAAACAGTTCCCCCAACGCCAATATAAAAATTTTTGTTCTTTTTCAAGACATCGTGTTCTCTCATTCTCCTCGCCCCCCTTCCAACTGATAGGTGATGTTCCGGGCCTTTTCGTAGTCCTCCCAGGCTTTCCGGTAGTAAGCGTTATCCCTGCGGACTTCCTCATGGGTACCGACGCAGGTGATGGTGTGGTCCTCCACCACTGCGACCCGCTCACACATCTTCAGGGCGCTCAGGCGGTGGGCAACCACAATGACGGTCTTGCCTTTACAAAGATTTTGGATGGCCCTGTCAATCTCCATCTGGTTTTCCGGGTCAGAGGCGCTGGTGGCCTCATCTAAAATCAGGATCGGGGCATTTTTCAAAATGGCGCGGGCAATGGCGATCCGCTGCTTCTCTCCGCCTGAAAACCGGGAGCCGAAGCTCCCTACCTTGGTATCGTAGCCATCCGGCAGAGACATGATGAAGTCGTCGATCTGGGCTTCCTTTGCGGCGGCCCTCACTTGTTCCAGACTGGCGCTGCTCCCCATGCGGATGTTCTCCAGTACACTGTCGCGGGTGAGGAAAGTCTTTTGAAATACAATAGCCACATTGCTCAAGATGGTGTCGTAGTCCAGCCCCTTGACATTTTTCCCGCCGATCAGCACCTCGCCCTCCTGCACATCATAGAAGCGGGAGATCAGTTCGATTATGGTGCTCTTGCCGGCGCCGGACTGCCCCACCAGGGCCAGCCTCTCTCCGTCCCTGATTTTGAGATTGACGCTTTGCAGCACATCGGTTTTACCATCATAGGAAAACCGTACATTCCGCAGTTCAATATCATGGCATTGGGGGAAATCCGTGCCGCCCTCATAGATGGGGACATCCAGAATCTCCTTCGCTTTGGTGACCGCGTTCAGTACATTGGCGAAATTGGTCCCCAGCTCCTGCAGCGGACGGATCTCCGTCAGGTACATGGACCCCACATAGATGAACAGCAGGAACGCGCTGGCTGTCAGGGAGCCTTTCAGGAAAAACATCCCGCCCAGCGGCACCATGAGCAGCATTCCGCACTCAATGATGACCACGAAGGCCGCGTAGGGAGGCCCCATGCGGCGGGAGGTCTCGTTCCACATGGCGTTTTCCTCATGGATGGAGGAAGAAAATTTCTGGAAGGATTTGCTCCCCATGTTATATGCCTTGATGAGCTTCATGCCGCTGATATACTCGATCATGACCGAGTTCAGCGCGGTGATGGAACGGTTGGCCCGGTCCATCAGGTCGTCCGTGTTGCGGAACATGACCGCCATCACCACGGCCGCAAGCACCAGCGGCACCAGGGAAACCAGAGCCAGCGGGATATTGACGGTCATCAGGTAGGCAAAAACCACCACCGGCCCCATCAGATAGCACACCAGATCCGGCAGGTTGTGGGCCAGAAACAGCTCCAGCTTCTCAATGTCCTCATTCAGCACGGTTTTGATGTCTCCGGTCCGCCGCTCGTTCAGCGCCCCCAGCGGCACCTTAGCCATGTGTTCCGCTACCATGCAGCGGACCTTGAACAGCGCGCCGTAGGCTCCCTTGTGGGATACCACTCCAGACGCCCCGAACAGCACAAAGCGGAGCACCACCGCCGCGGCCACAGCAGCCACGACCCGCACCACCAGTTCTTCGGTACAGGTCCCACCAAAGGCGGCGTCCATCAGCCGGTAAATTTCAATATAGGGAACTACAATGCACAGGCCCCCGGCCATCGCCAGAAGCACGGCCAGGAACAGCCATACCTTTTGCTCCCCGGCCCAGTGGAGCAGCAAGGCCACACGATTGGTTTTTTTCTGTTTCATAGACTACCTCTCCTTTCCATCTGAAACAGAGAACAGCTCTCTCAGTTTCGGGAGGGCGTCCATCACAACGAGTATATCATCGGGCATCTCGCCCTCGTCAAAATGCAGGACACGGGAGCAGGTACGGCAGACAAATTCAAAATCATGGGTGACAATGAAAATGACCTTTCCCAGTTCAGACAGCCGCCGGATCAGTCCCGCCACCTGCGTCATACTGTCAAAGTCCAGGCCGCTGGTGGGCTCGTCGAACACCAGCAGGTCTTTTCCGCAGATCATGCTGACAGCTACGGCCACCCGCTGCTTCTGCCCGCCGGACAGCGTGTTGGGGTGGCGCTCCCGATAGGGGGCCAACCCCAATTCCTCCAGAGTTGAGGTGGCCAGGGTCAAGTCCGGATTGCGGATGCCGAAAGAGCACTCCGCCTCCACACTCTCGGCAAATAATTCGTAGTTCACATCCTGCATCACCATGTAGGAGCGTTTCAGCCTGTTCTTCCGCTCCATTGCCTGTCCAGCCCACAGGAACTGCCCCTCGCAGTCCTTGTGGAGCCCGCACAGGGCGCGGGAAAAGGTCGTTTTCCCAGCCCCGTTGTGGCCCACCACGCCGATTACTTCACCCTTTGCGGCGGCAAGGCTGATGCGGTGCAGGATCGTCCGCTTTTTATACCGGAGCGTGACATCCCGAAGCTCCAGGACAGGGGGAGATGCTGGCGGGTGAACTTGCGGAGGCCGCACCGCCGCCAAGTCCGCCGCCCGCAATCCCATGCGTTCCCGGGCCTCCTTTGGCAATCCGCGGAACTCTTCCGGCGTAAAAACCTTCTCGATCCGGCCCTGCTCCAAGTATACGATCCGGTCCGCCAGATCCATCAGATAATAGAGCCGGTGCTCCGCGATCAGGATGGTCTTGCCCTGCTTTTGAAGCAGCCTCAGATGGCCTTTTAACTCCTGGATAGATGTCATATCCAGATTGGAGGACGGCTCATCCAGCAGGTAAATCTCCGGATTCATGGCATAGACCGAGGCGAAGGCGATCTTCTGCTTTTCGCCCCCGGACAATTCAAAGATATTGCGGTTTCGGAGCGGGCGGATATGCAGGTCGTCGGTGGCCTGCTCCACCCGCTCCGCCAACTCCACGGGCGGCCGGGCCTCGTTTTCAATCCCAAAGGCGATTTCGCTGTCCGTGTCCACATTGAAAAACTGCGTCCTGGGGTTTTGGAACACAGAGCCGACTTTAGCGGCGATCTGGTACATGGGCAGCTTGCTGATCTCCTGTCCATCCACCAGTACGCTGCCCGTCAATTCTCCCGCATAGAATTGTGGGATCAGGCCGTTGACCAGCCTTGTGATGGTGGTCTTGCCGCATCCGCTCCGGCCACAGAACAGGACGCACTCTCCGTCCGCAATCGTCAGATTGATGTCGTGCAGGCCATCATGCTCCTGCCCCTGGTAGGCAAACGACACATGCTTCAGTTCAATCATCCGAACACCCCCTTCCAGTACAGCCCCACAGCGAGGTACGCCGCGAAGCAGACGCCCGCCAGAAGATCCGCGGGCCCTATGTGAATCTGCACCAGACAGGTCCGGGGCTTCGGGTTTTCGATCCCGCGGGTAATGGAGGCAATGGACAGTTCATCCGCCGCCTTGGATGCCGCCATCATCAGCGGAACATAAATGCACTCCACCGTCATGGCCGGGTGCGTCAACAGTCCCTTGGGAGACGGCGACACATCCCGCATCCGCATGGCGTCCTTGATAAACCGCCAGTCCTCCTGGATGGTGGGGACATAGCGGAGCATGACGGCCAGCGGGATCACCAGCTTTTTCGGTGCGTGGATGCGGCTCATGGCGGATAAAAATTCGCTGACCTTCGTGGTAGAGAGGACAATGCCGGACAGCATCCCGCAGGGATAGACCTTATGGAACAGCCCCAAAAAGGCGATAAACATGGTGCGCCAAGTGCCTGTCATGGTGTCCATAATCCAGAGGGTGAGCAGAACAATCAGCGCATAAAACAGCACACCCTTCCAGGCATATTTCCACTTCCCGAAGCAGACGCCGAGCAGCCCGATCAGCACCACAAGGCCCAGTTCATAGAAAAGGGATGGGGCCATCATAGCGGAAAGGATGCAGAACAACAGCAGCAATATCTTCGTCCTGGGGTCCAGCCACAGCCCGCGCCGGGATGACGCTCCGCCCATCATGCGGTGATCCCAGCCTTTTCAAACTGCTTTTTCAGCATCTTGCCGCCGACCCAGCCGCTGAAAGCCGCCACCGCCAAGGTGCCGGCGATGATGACCACGAGGAGCCAGGAGGGGGCGGAGGCGTTCATGGTGTCGATGTAGGACTGTTCCGTGCCATTTTTCAGCATGGTGCTGGCCCAGCCGTCCGGGTCAAGAAAGAACACCACATAAGTATAGATGCCTCCCAGAGAAATCAGCATATAGGACAGCAGATTGATGGCTTTGTTGCGGTAGTGACCAACACCGGCCACCAAGTCTGCAATGAGTCCCATCCCGATATAGCCCAGGGAAAATGCCCAGTGCATTCCGGTGGCAAACCAGATGATCCCCATGATGATGCCGAGGATTGTGACGCTCCACCGCTTCTGCACCTTAGCCACCATCAGCAGATAAATAGGGCCGCACAGCAGCGCCGCCCCCATCGGCATATAGAAGGTCAGGACTGGATTCGGGGCGAACGGAAGTCCGCCGACCAGGGTAAACACAAAAAAGATGGCACTGAAAATGCCTGTTGTCACAAGATCCTTGACCGTAAGGCCCTTCTTCAGTGAATTGACTTGATTGCTCATTTTACTCCTCCTGTTTTTGCGTCATGTTGACTTTTTCTTTGTGATATGCTACTCTTTGGTTAGAGTTCGCTAACCATCATTTATAACATACACTCGATTGGGGCGGCTTTCAATAATTTGAAGCAAGGTTCGTCTTTTCGTTTCAAAAGTTCGTCCAATCGTTGTAAAGAGGAGGCGAGTCTTTTGTCATGCCCGAAATCATTGAGCAATACTATGCACCGCTGTTGAAAGGGCACGGTTTTCTCCCCGATCCGGATAATCAGCAGTATGGTTCTTTAGGCATCTCGTGGAAGTTATCGCCCGAAATCGGAGAGGGGTCTTACTGGACCTACGGGCAAAAGGATCTGTACGACATCAAGATCCATAACTTTTCCTTTCACGAGGACTCTCTGCTGGAATTCTCCCTGCCAGAGTGTCTGAGCATCACCCGCTATGATTCCATCTCCGGCGAGGAATTGGCTCCGTACCGCCGGCTGTCCGCCGGGTGTATCAAAACCTATATTGGCGGCTATTCACCCTACCGGGTGCTGATCCACAAAAATATTCCCATTCGTTCCATCGGTGTTGAGATCATGCCCGCCTACTATGAGGATTATCTCAAAAAGCAGTATCCGGACGAATACCGCAATCCGGTGGAGGCATTCCGAAAGATCGACCAGACAACAGACTTTCCGGAAATGTCCAGGCTCCTTACAGAACTTCAAAATTACCGCGGAGATGGGATCGCCGCCAAACTGTTTTATGAGGGCAAGGTAGCCGAAGCGTTGTCGCTGGTGGTGGAGTATCAGAAAAAGCGTCCGGCAGCCACTGGGCGGCTGACAGCACAGGACATTGAGCGTATTCAGACGGTCGCTACCTACCTGAGCGACCATTACGCTGCGGAAATTCCTATGGAGCGTCTGACCCAGATTGCCTGCATGGGGACAACAAAACTCAAGAGCAGTTTCAAGAAGGTCTACGACTGCACCATCACCGAGTACATCCAGCAGCGCCGCATGAGCCAAGCGGAGTATCTTCTCACCAATACTGATTTGTCCATTGGACAGATTGCGCAGACTGTGGGCTATTCTACCTCCAGCCGCTTTGCGGAGTTGTTCCGAAAGAGCACAGGATTGTTACCGGGAGAGTTTAGAAGGATAGGAAAAAAGTAAGATAAAACGCGTACAATTCCATTTTATATATGGGGAACTATGCACTCTCTTCATTCTTAAAGAACATTCAAAAAACCACAGTGCAGATAATTAGGAAGTCTACACTGTGGTTTTTCTTGTTAATAAATCAGAGTGTCCAGCGGCTGGACTCCGTCCGTTCGGAGACGAAATCCCGGTAAATGCCCGCCTGCTGGATCAACTCCTCGTGGGTGCCCTTTTGGACGACGCGGCCCTGGTCCAGCACCAGAATCTGGTCCGCGCCCCGCACCGTCTTGAGCCGGTGAGCGATCATCAGCACGGTTTTCTCCCGCGTCAGAGCTTCCATAGCCTTTTGGAGCTGGTCCTCATTCTCGGGGTCTACATTGGCCGTGGCCTCATCGAAGATGACGATGGGCGCGTCCTTTAAGAGACACCGGGCGATGGAGATGCGCTGCTTCTCTCCGCCGGAGAGCGTGGCTCCTCCCTCGCCAATTACCGTGTCGTATCCATCCGGCAGGGCAGAGATGAAGTCGTGGCAGCACGCCTTTTTTGCGGCCTCCACCACCTGTTCATGGGTAGCGCCCGGGCAGCCGAACTTGATGTTGTTCTCCACGGTGTCGGCAAAGAGATACACCCGTTGGAACACCATGCTCACCTGCTCCATAAGGGACTCCAGCGTGTACTCCCGCACATCCCGGCCGCCGATGGTCACACGGCCGCCGTCCACATCCCAAAACCGGGCGATCAGGTTGCAGAGGGTGGTCTTGCCGGAGCCGGAGGGCCCCACAATGGCGGTGGTGGTCCGGTCCGGAATGGTCAGGGACACATCCTTGAGGATGGGACGGCTTCCATAGGAGAAGTTCACATGGTCGAATACAATCTCGTGGCTCTCCGGGCGGATGGCCGTGCCGCTCTGATCCATCTCCGGGATGTCGTCCACCTGGTTGGCGTGGTCGATGGAGCTGCCCACCAGACGCAGGGCGGACACGCCGCTGCCCGCGGACTGGATCTGGGAAAAAATCAGGAAGGAGACGATGACCGCCATCAGCGCATTGGCGAGGGTCATAGTACCCGTCAGGCACAGCCCCACCGACGCCGCCAGAATTAGAACGCTGAACAGGTGGAGGACCATCTCCTGGCCCCAGATATAGGGAGTGAACAGCTTCTCCACCGCCAGATTGTTCGCCCTGCTGTCCTCCAGTGCCTGCCGCACCCGCTTGTCACCCTTTCCCGTCAGGTTAAAGGACTTGATGACACTCATGCCCTGGAGCTGTTCCAGCACCGCCTCCACCAGCCGGGCCTCGTCCCGCTGGCGCTTGGGGGCAATCTTGGCGGACTGCTTCTCCATTCCGGAGAGGAGGGCCAGATATACCAGCATCCCCGCCAGGGCCAGCAGGCCGATCCGCCAGTCCCAGAACAGGACACACAGCAGCATGACGGCGGAATTGATCAGGCCGCCCAGAATACTGACCAGCACCATGGGGCCGGTGCTCTCCACCTCGTCCAGAACGGTGGTGGTGATGCCGGTGAGTTCTCCCAAGCTCTGGTCGTTGAAATAGCCCATGGGGACCCGCTTGAGCTTGTCACCGATGGAGATGCGCTTGTCCGCCACCATGAAGTAGCCGGCGTGGGTCTGCTGGAGCTGGCTGAAGCGGTTGAGGACCGCCCGGCCCAGAATGCTGGCCAGCAGAAGCCCCAGCGCCTGCCATGCCGGGGCGGAGTCTGTGGAGCCGCCCACCAGGGCCAGCACCACCACATAGATGGCCGCGATCTGGAACATATGAAACACCGCGTAAAAGAAGCCTAAAATCATGGACTTTCGGATATTGCCCTGCTCCTCTCCGGCAAAGTCCCAGATTTTTTTCAAAACACCGATCATGCCTGCTCTCCCTCCTTTGCGCCCATATGCGCCCGCCACATCTCCTGATACAGCGGGCAGTTCTTCAAAAGTTCCTCGTGGGTGCCCACATCCTGGACGCGGCCGCCATTGACTACCACGATCTGATCCGCGCCGGTGATGGTGCTGAGGCGGTGGGCGATGACCAGCACGGTCTTTCCCGCCACCAGCCTGCCCACGGCCTGCTGAACCACGGCCTCGTTCTCGGGGTCTATGTAGGCGGTCGCCTCGTCCAGCACCACAATGGGCGCGTCCTTGAGCATGGCCCGGGCGATGGCGATGCGCTGACGCTCACCGCCAGACAGATGGGCGCCGCCTCCACCCACCACCGTGTCATAGCCGTGTTCCAGACTGCGGATAAAGGCGTCACACCCGGCGGCTTTTGCCACGGCTTCCACCTCGGCGTCGGTGGCCGCCGGGCGGCCCATGCGGATGTTCTCCCGAATGCTCTCGTCAAAGAGGTAGTTGTCCTGGGAGACAAAGGCCACTTGGTCGTAGAGCTGCTTCAGCGGGACCCGCTTCAAATCCTGTCCGCCCAGAGTAATGGAGCCGGAGGTTACATCCCAGAAGCCGGCGATCAGCTTGGCGATGGTGGACTTGCCCGAGCCGGAGGGCCCCACAAAGGCGGTCATGGTCCCGGCGGGGATGGTGAGAGATACATCGTGGAGCACTTCCTTGTCCGCGTGGTAGCCGAAGGACACATGGGAGAGCTGGATGTCCCGCCCATGGAACTCCGCCGGCGTTTCCCCGTGGTCCTGCTCCGCTCCGTTCAAAATGGCATCCACCGAGCCCACGATGGTGCCTACCTTGGCGAGACTGTCCACAAAGTCCATGGCGGCCAGCAGGGGCCCGGCAATGCCCAGGGACAGGACGATGGTGGTGATAAAGGTCTCGATGGGCAAACTCCCTCCGGTATAGAGGAGCCAGCCCACCGGCAAAATGGTGATCATGGTGGTGGGCGAGATGGCACGGGCCAGAGAAACCGGCATCTGGCAGCTCTTCATCCAGTGGTAGAAGTAGGAGGCGTTGGCCTTTACGCTGTCGGAGAAGCGGGCATAGGACTGCTTGCCCTGGTTAAACGCCTTGATGACCTCAATGCCGCCGATGTACTCCACAATGGCGCTGTTCATGGCCTGAGTAGTCTTGACCGAGCCCTCGTACTGCTTACCGTAGCCGGCCATCACCGCCATCATGAAAGCCATGCCCACCGGGATGGACACCAGACTCAAAAGGGCCATCCGCCAGTCCAGCACGAACAGATAGATCAGGATGCACACCGGCCCCAGCACATTGGCGGTCATCTCCGGCAGAAGATGGGCCAGAGGCCGCTCCATGCTCTCCACCTGGTCCACGATGATCTGTTTCATCTGTCCGCTGGAGGTGTCCAGAATCGTACCCAGAGGCATCTTTGGCAGTTTCTCCAGCACTTTCTCCCGGATAGATTTCAGGATAGCAAAGGTGGCCTTGTGGGATTGGGATAGGGCCAGAGAATACAGGGTGGCCCGGAGCAAAAAGCCCACGAGCGCCACTGCACACCATATCAGATAGTATTGCGCGCTCTGCTCCCCTTTCAGCAGGCCCAGGATGATCTGCGCCGCGGCGAAGTAGGGGAGCATCCCAAACAGTACCCCCACTACAGCGGACAGGACCGCCCGTTTCAAGCCGCCCTGCTGTCCCTCTCCCAGCTCCCACAGACGGAGCATGGGGCTTTTCTGTTTCATGATAAATTCCTCCTTTTGGTTAGTAATTGCTAACTTTTGCGCAAATGAGAGGGCTGTACCCAAAGGCACAGCCTCTTGTCAGGGATGAGGATCGAACACGGTGGAAAATCCCGCCATGTGGTAGCAGTTGAGCATCTTGATATAGCGGTGGGCGGCGGCGCGGTCCATGTTGTGCCGCACCACCTCAAACATACCGTTGAAGTAGGCGGTGACGATGATATGGATGAACTCCTCCGTCACCAGACCGGACTTGACGCTCTCACAGCCAATGACCTCCATGTACTTGTAGGTGTACTCTACCTCGATGTTCACCAGCTCATCCAGGAAACAGGCAAAGCGGGTGCCGTGGGCCCCGTCCAGCAGCAGACGGAAAACATCAAAGTGGTCGTAGATGTAGTCCAGCATCTCCTCCTGGTGACGGGCGGTGTACTGTCCCATATCCGCACGCTGTTCCTCCTCGCTGAGCTGGTGAAAATCCTCCTGCACCCTGCGGAACATGGCCTTGAACTGATCCACCACCGGCTCCGCGATGGTCCGGAACAGTCCCTCCTTGTCTCCAAACCGGGTGTAGATGGAGCCGGTGCTGGTATCTGCCTCCTGAGCTATGGCGCGCAGAGAAGCGTCCAGAAACCCCTTGGACAAAAACTCCTCCCTGGCGCATTCCAGCACCCGGTCATAGACGCCGGGCTTTTGCTTTGCCACTGACATCCCTCCCTTAATTCAAAGCATCGTTTCATAACTATGTTTTGAATATAGCACTATGACTCTGCCTTGTCAAGAAGGATTATAAAGAAAAACGGCCCTTGTACAAACAAAAGCCGTTTTCTTACTTACCCCCTTACTTTTCAAAGCGATAGCCATATCCATGCACGGTTTGAATTGCATTGATATTTAGTTTTTTTCGTATCTTGTAGATCCTGCTGGTAACACTTTCAAGGCCAGAGGCAAAATCATTGGGCATTGCATACTGGTAAAGCTGCTCCCGGGTAAAAGTCCAGCCGGGGTGCAAAGCCAGATAATACAAAATATTGAACTCCATCGTGGTCAATTCCACAACTTGCCCATTTACATAGACCCTGCGTTCATTAGGGTCAATACGCAAATTCCCGTATTGCAGTACCGCCATCCCGATCAACAGCCTCACCTCCCACAATTATTCCTTTTTTCCCACGCTCCGCTTTAGATGTCGAAAGCTGCTCTCGCTGATCACATGCTCCATGCGGCAGGCATCTTGTTCCGCAATTCTCGGCTCTACGCCAGCATCCACCAGCAAGCGCATGAAAAAGCAGTGCTTCTCATAAGTTTTCTCGGCAACTTCTTTGCCCACATCGGTCAGACGAAGGAAGAAGTCTTCATCCATGGTGAGGAAGCCTCCCTCTTTCAAGGTCGCCACTGCATGGCACACACTGGGCTTTGACACCCCCATGTGCCGGGCTACATCCACGGATCTTACCATCCCTTTTTCCTGTTGAAGCACCAATACGGCCTCCAGGTAGTCCTCGCCTGCCGCCGTGGCGTGTTTCACTTTTTTCACCTGCGCCTCCCAAGTTAACAATGTTCATACTGTCGTTTCTTTTATCTGCTCACCCTCCATAAAACAGCGCGGAGCAGCCGGTTTTCCCGACCGCTCCGCCTTGCTGCATCTTCTTTATTCTACCGGAGTGATCTGTGTCACATCCAGGAAAGCATAATCGGAAGCAAAGTTATAGTCTGCAATTTTGTCTGTGTTGTAAACGATCATATCCATCTGGTGTGTCAGGGGAACATCCAGCACTTGGTCAAGGTCGGTATTGATAAGCAGCTCGAACAGCTCCCGCAGACGGGCATCATCATTGCAGGTCTTAAATTCGCTCAAAGCAGAAATAAATTCCTCGGAATTATCCAGCAGAGGGATAGAAACATCCTCCGGCATTTGAGCCATCATCGCCGCAAACCAGCAGTGGGGCATAGCATAGTTGAAGAAGCCCGCCGTCATAGCGGTAATATCCCATCCACTGGGTTCCAAGTAACTCGCATACCATTCCATCTTTTCCATGCTCTTGATCTCAACATCAATGCCGACCTCGGAAAGTTGGCTTTGAATCAGGGTTGCGATGGAACCAATGGTGCTGTCGTCAGTGGGGCAGGTAAATACCACATGAAGCGGAGTCCCGTTCTTTTCCCGGATGCCAGTGGACTCATTCATGGTCCAGCCAGCCTCATCAAGAAGCTGATTGGCACGCTCCATATCATAGGTGTATCCGACAGTGCCGCAAATATCGGAATAAGGTGTGCCGTCAGGAACAATCGTATCGGCTACCGGCTCATAGCCATAGGTCAGGCCCTCGGAGATTGCTTCTTTGTCGATGGCATAGGCCAGCGCCTGCCGCACGCTCAAATCCGCCAGATTGCCATTGAAGTTCAGGATAATATTGCGGACTGTGGAGCCGGAAGGGGCAAATTTACCCTCAATCCCTTCAATGGCAATAGCCTGATTATAGTCCTCATAGCTCAGTTCAGCAGAGCCGTAAATCAGATCAATTTCACCTGTCTTTAATGCCTGAATACGAGAGGCATTGTCGGGGATGTACTTTGCCACGATTTTATCGTAATAAGGCTGCTCACCCCAGTAATTTTCATTACGAACAAAAGTCGTGTACTGGCCTGCCACATATTCGCCGTAGATATACGGGCCAGTTCCAGCATATCCGTTGACTGTCTGGAAGTCCCCTTGGGTAATCAGCTTGGGCGAAATCATCGTGCAGACATCCGGCCAGCAGAAATCGTTGATATACGCATAATAGGGGTTGTCATAGGTCAGGCGGATGGTGTACTCATCCACAGCCTCAATGTTGGTATAGCTCACCACACCGGGCAAGGACCCGAAAGAGGGATTGATATGCCAGGATTCGATATTGGCAATCGCAGCTTCGGCATTGAACGGCTCCCCATCGTGGAAAGTGACGCCCTGCCGGAGATAGAAGGTCAACTGTGTACCATCTTCGCTGAGTTCCCAATTTTCAGCCAGGACCGGCTTAATTTCCCCGTCCACATACTTTACCAGGCCCTCATAGAGCAACTTCTGAGTGGGGCGGTTATCTGCAATCATATAAAGTGGGGAAAGCGTAGATGTTTCACCAATCGTTGCAATATTCAGGACTTTTTCACTTGCTTCCGGTGCGCTGGAGCTGTCAGGGGTTTCACTGTCGCTTGGGGTTCCACCGCATCCGGCCAGAAGCCCCACGCACATGGCGGCAGCAAGCGCAAGCCCCAAAACTCGTTTGGTTCGTTTCATTTCATCTTGTTCCTTTCTGTGATTTTATGGTTATCGAACGGCTTTTCTGGTAATTTTGCCGTGTTCGATCTCGTAAATGGCCTCGCAGAGCCGCGAGGCGATCTGGGCATCATGGGTAATGACCAGATAAGCACAGTTGTGTTCATGCTTATACTTTTCCAGAAGCTGCAACACCGCTTCTGTGGAAATCAGGTCAAGCCCTGCTGTTACTTCATCCAGTATCAAAAATGTGGGTGAAATGGATAGGGAGCGCAGCAAAGCTAAACGGCGCTGTTCTCCGCCGGATAACCTCCGAACCGGAGTATCAAGCAGTTCTTTACGGAGGCCCGTCTGCTCCATTAGCTCACCAATGCGCTGTTTCCTTTGTGCAGAGGATAAAGCAGTCAAGTTCGTAAGGGCTTCCTCAATATTTTTAAAGGTACTCCATGCTGGGTTTAATGTCCCGCCAGCGTCTTGAAAGACTGCTTGAATTTTAGCTCTGTATTTCCGCCATTCCCGCAGTCCCCATCGGCTTGTGTCCTCTCCATTGATTAGAACACTCCCTTCTGTGGGACGCTCCAAACCAATCATCAAACGGGCCAATGTACTTTTTCCGCTGCCGCTCTCGCCCATGATAGCAATGCTGTGGCCTTCCTCCCAAATGAGTGAAGCGTGATCCAGCGCGCAGAAGGTTTCACCTTGAGCGTCATAGTAAGTTCTTGTAAGCTGCCTCAGTTCAATGCGGTCCACTTCCAATCCACCTCCTCCCGATGGCAGGCCGCTTCCGCAAAGCGTTTTGTCCACGGTTGCTGAGGATGAAGAAATAGCTCCACGGTGGCCTGCGTTTCAATGATTTTTCCGTGTTCCATCACATGAGAAACAGGGCAAAGGGCTTTCATCGCCTCAACATCATGGGAGATAAAGAGAATTGCCGCACTGTTCTGATAGGACATCAAAAGTTCCAGCAGCAGATCCCGATTTGCTTCATCCAATGCGCTGGTTGGCTCATCTGCCAATACATACTGGGGCCTCGTTCCTAAGATCAGCGCCATTGCAATCCGTTGGAGCATCCCTCCAGACAGTTCTCCGGGATAGGAGTTCATCACCCGTTTGGTGTCGGGCAAGTTCACCTGCCTTAAAACATCAGTCGCCAAACTTTGGGCCTGCTTTTTGTCCAGCCCCGTGTGCATTTGGAGCGTTTCTGTTATCTGCCGGCCTACCTTTGCGTGAGGGAAAAAGGCAGTCATAGGGTTTTGCGGGATAAAGCCAATCACTTTGCCGCAGAGCTTGCGGCGCTCTTTCAGGGGATGCACTAACAGATTGTCTCCATCCAGCAAAATCTCTCCTCTCGGCACTTCCAAATCTCCACCATACATTCCCATAATGGATTTAATCAAAGTTGTTTTGCCGGAGCCGCTGGCCCCAGTCAGGCCAACACAAGCGCCTGTATTCAGAGAAAGAGAAACATCCCTTAAAATCGGTACATCATTTTTGGCCTGCACGGTCAGGTTTTTAATTTCCAGCATCAAGCACCCTCCTTTTCCAAAAGCCGCCCCAGGCAGTTGAAACACAGGGAGCTGATAAAGATAAACACAATCGGATAGAGAAGCAGTTCGGGATGAGTTCCTGTAAAGGCTCTGGCATCGGAGAGCATAACGCCCCAATCAATCACATCGTCCCCCAAAGACAGGCCAATGAACGAGAAGCCAGAGATCGCAATAATCATCTCCGCACAGGAAAGGCAAATAAACTGCACAATGTCCCGAATAATGTTCGGCAAAATATGTACCAGCATAATCCGAGCTTTGCCCGCCCCACAGGCAATCGCGCACATAATGTACGCCTTACCGTATTCCGCTTCAATTAAGGTCTTGACCAGCTTTATCATCCGAAGAATCAATGAGGCAGTCAAGGCTACCAGCATTGTGGGGATGCTGTTCCCCCAAATCCCGATGAAGATAATTAGGTAAGCCACAGGAGGAATTGCTGTAACCGCGTTCAAAATACTTTCCGCAAGGATGTTCCGGCGCCGTCCGGTTTTTGCCAGCAGAATACCGAAAAAGATGCCGAGTATGATTACAATGGCTGAACCAGTAAGAACGATTCCCAGGGTGGTCTTTCCTCCCTCCAGAATACGGGAAAATTCACAACGGCCGAAATCATCTGTTCCAAAGGGATATTCCGTGCTGCTTGATAGGAATTTATCCCGGATATTTGCAGCAGTTGGATCATTAGGTGCAAAGAATGATCCGAACAGGAAAAACAGCAGCACTAAAATCGGGATGGAATAAGAGAGAATATGCTTTGCTCGTTTCATAGTCTTGCCCCCTCCATCGCAGAAGTATCACGCTGCAGAATCCGGCGCAGTACATCCGAAAGAATGTTGAACATTACCAGAGAGAAGGCCAAGAACAGGATGGTTGCGTGAATTACAGGAGAATCCCGATACAGTACACTGTCGATAATCAGATAGCCCAAACCAGGCAGCGAGAATACGCGCTCCACGATAGCGGAACCGGCCATACAAAGTCCGAGCATCTGACAAAAGCTGGGCAGGAGTGTTACAACTGCGCTGGGAAGCGCATAGCGCATCAGAATCTTGCCTTCAGACAGCCCACGGCAACGAGCATAGAAGGCACTGTCCTGCTCCATTTCTTTCTGAATATTATTCGCCAGCATAGGAGAGAACAGAGCAATACACCCGACAGCGATACAAATCGCTGCTGGCAGATAGCGCATCAATCCAGTGTTACCGACCACAGAGGTCAATCCCAGCTTGACGGCAAAAACATCCAGATAAGTGCTGGCGAAGAAAAAGGATGGAATAGAAACACCAGCTATACACAGAAAAATCAATGCGTGTCCAATCATCCGTTTGCGCGTCAGATAACACAGGCAGCCAAACAGCAAAATGAAAACAGCCTGAATGACTGCGGAAATCAATACAATCGTTACAGTGATACCAATGGCTGTGGCGACTTTCTCAAATACAGGCTGTCCGCTGACAAAAGATTCTCCAAAATCCAGATGAAGCGCATCCCGCACCCATGTTACATACTGTACTGGGAGCGGATCGTTGAGTCCCATATCCTCCCGCAGCGCCTCCATTTGTTCATCTGTCATGCTAAAGGCTGCCATAGACCGGCGGGCATACGCTTCCGCTGGATCAATGGGCGATAACCGAACTAACAGGAAAGAAATCAGCGTAACAACAACGAGCGTTATCAGCATTTCGAGAATTTTATTGACGATAAATCGCCTTGTTGCTTTGCTCATTTTCCGCCTCCTCAAAAAATATGCTGTGCAGTTAGCGTTATCTAACCGCACAGCATATCATAACCCATTTTTCTATTTTGCTCCACTCCGAAAAGCCTCAATCTATCCAAAAAGCCAATTATTTGCGTTTCTTTCGGTATTCGCTTGGGGCCAGCCCTAAAACCTCCTTAAATGCGGTAGAAAATTTATTGGGATTTTCGTAACCGAGCCTTCCCGAAATCTCCGCAACAGACATTTCGGTTGTAATAAGCAATCTTGTGGCGGCCTGCATTTTGTACTCTCGCTGAAACGCATGGATCGGTTTTCCATAAACCGCCTTGAAGCAATCTTTCAATGCGGTCAAGCTCATGCCATAGCGTATCGCCATGCTTTTCAATGTTTCCTTTGTATCTAAATGTTCCATCAGCTCCGCTTTTAACGCTTTGACCTTTTTTATTTGTGCGGCGGAATAGTATGCAGCAGTTTCAAAATTCTCTTGAGGCAACATTTGTGAGAGTAAGAAAAAACTTTCTAAAACTTTCAGCCGCAGGTATCCCATTGGGGCGGTATCTTTTGCATCACAGATTTCTTGAAATACATGAAGGAGGTTAGGAGGTGTCTTTACCACGGAACAACAGTGTCCCGCACAGAATTTGTGAGCCAGTTCATTCAAATCAATAGATACGCCCTCTACTATATTTTCAAAAATTGGTCCAGTAATATCCATGTCAACAATAATGGCGATCCCATCGTAGTAACCGATAGGGAATGCGGGCGGCTCTTGCTCAGGGGAAAGGATGCTTACAGCGAAGTCTCCCTCTCCTAAATAAGTAACATACCCATGCTTATATTCACACTCAAAGCGGCCTGCTTGACAAAACGCAATTTCTAAGATATTCGACATAACTTGATTACGCATAAAGCACGAGGAAGCCTGAAATGTAGAGTATGCTAAATCAATACCAGGAAATAGATGATAGCAGTGCATATATCCATTTGGTGTATCACAATGAATTTGGTATTTTATTGAATCAATACATTCTTCTATAATTTCTGCTTTTGGCCCAAATATATCACGACTTTTTCTTGTTCTCCCGTCTACTTGATTCTGCGTTTTACTCATACACAATCCCAGGCCCTTCTGTTTGTAAATAGTGTTTTAATATTACCACCATTTACTGAAAAAGTATATTTTCAATTTGTATTTCGCCTATTCTTCTCTTTTACCCAAACAGTTCTTTTATAATTCCTGTGTCTGGATGAATCAACACTATTGACAAGTTTCTTTTTTCAGCGAGTTCCATCGCTGTCTCCACTCCACTGTAATGTTTCGGGTCATTATCATAAACAGCCACAACATAATCAGCCCGCTTCATCATATATTCCGTGCGCTTTTTATATCCTTCGCTTCCGGGGTGTTCTGTACCCATCAGCACCTTGGTACAGCCTTCACAGAGTTTTCGTTGCCGCGCCTGGCTCTTTGGGTCCCATCGAACATCATGGCCGGGGAAGGGGCAGACCATTATGACTTGCAGCTCCTGATATTCTGTCTGGCGCTGCATATCCAACAGGATTTCGCCTGCCCACATATCTACTCCCAGAGCGCCCCCAATGAAAAAGCAGCGCACACCACGCTGGTACAGGGACATAAATACATCATGCATCCGCTTTTTTATGCGTTTGCATGAGGTCATATATTCATTGTATTTGAATTTGAAGCGGGTAGGGTGTTGACCGATTACAGCACACGAACATATTTTCACCTGGTTTTCCTCCAAATTTTTCGTTTTATAATTATTATATACGCCATGGTTGATTAAACTCAACCATGGTCGCTTAATTTTTCATGCTATAGTGGATAAAATGTAACTATAGTATGGAGGATTGCGAATGAATGAGCTTTTGAAAGAAATGGGCCAGCGGATTCTGGAGCGAAGAAAACAATTAAATATGACACAGGAGACTTTGGCAAATTTGACGCATCTCACATCGCAAACCATCTCGTATGCGGAAATGGGGCAAAAAGCGATGCGCCCGGAAACCATGCTGAAGATCTGTGAAGCACTCGGTATCAGCGCAGACTATTTGCTGCGTGGTAAAATTCTTGAAGCAGACACTTCGTTGCTCCAGCAGAAGATTTCCACATTGACACCCAGCCAATACCGCCACTTGGAACAGATTATCGACAGCTTCATTGCTGCCATACAGGAAAAGTAAGAGGTATGAGAGTCGGCACAGCTTCGCTCCCATACCTCTTTTTTTAGCTGTTTCTACGGAAAGCCGCCATGGTGCTGGCAATCAGATTGCGGGTCATATCATCAACTTCGGAGGCTCCATCTGTTATCAAACTTTCTGATGGCTCCGCCGTCTGCTTCTGCGGCGGCGGGGCTATTTTATTTTCCTTTGGAGAAGAGGATTCTCCGGTCGAAACTGCCTTATCCGAAGCCTGCTCTTCCTGACGCATAATTTCCCGTACTATCGCTTCAATGGCTGCTCGGTCAATAGCTGGCGCTTTTAATGGCTGAGGGTCATCAGAAAAATGAGCGTTATAGTATATAAGCGCATTTGCAACATACTGGGCTTTACTATGGGCTGGCTGTAGCTCCAGCAATTCGACAGCGGCCAGCAGCACTGGGTCACTGATATTGAATCGCAGGGAGAATCGTCCCCTTTCTTTTTTGGCCGCCATAATCGTCACCTGCCCACTGTTTCAAGCCGGTACAGGTATTCAAATCCGGCCGCATTGGCGTTGATGTTCGTGACAAACAGAGGCGTCCCCACCTTGCCAGACTCCTCGATCTGCCGGCGTAGCAGAATGGCGCCGCCGCCCACAAACACTACTTTGCAATAGCGCAAATCCAGCATCCTCTCTCGTAGAGTGCTGAACAGGTCGTTGACAAACTCCTGCGCCAGTCGCTCCACGAGCTGTACGGCCTCGGCCGGGTACTGTGTCCGTCTGCCCATGAGGATGGCATCCACATCGCCCTCATCCAACAGCAAATCCAACTCTGCATTTCCTCTGGACCTGATCTTATTGTATAACAGGATAACGCCGTTTTCCAGCGAATCGCAGGAGGCGAGGTCTGCTTTTCCGTTTTTCAGCAACAGATAATCCGCCGTGAAGCCTCCAATATCCAATACGACCGCCTTTGGATCGTCCAATAGAGCGTGCAGCATTGTAGCCGCAGCTGCGTATGCCTGGGGATAGCAGGCCACATCCTCGATGCTGATGGTATAGTGTTTGTCCCCATACATAAACTCTACAAGCCCGCGGCCTTGAAAATAGGCAGTGAATTTTTCCGCTTGAGCGCCAAAATGTGCTGGGGGCAAGCCAACAGCCAGCTGAATATGCTGCTGTTCTTTCTCACTCAGGCCCCGGGCGGTTATTTCTTCTGCAATGGCAATCAATGTAAGGACAAAAAAGCGGTCGTCCTCCGTCTTGTCCTTATGGAACGGAATACGCTCATTGGACAATGTGTAATAAGTACCGCAGTATTGTAGACTCTGGCCGAACGGCCGGGTCAGGCTCTGCTGCAGTCCAGACACAAAGGGCTCGCCATGAACGGTTTTGATTTGTTTGTTGCCATGATCGACACCAATTAACATAGGTTATTGCCTCCTTTTTTTGCTTTATACATATCCTTTACGCCTGGATGACGCCTTTCTCAACAAAATAGAAAAGTTTTACCTGCCGCAGTATCATCGGGAAATCAGTGGCCTACAGTGGTCGGCCTGTACCATATAGCAACAGCGCCGCCTCGGCTCTACCAAGGCGGCGCTGCTGTTATATCAAAACTATTCAGTTTTCGACTTCCACATGGAGCTGCCCAGCAATTTCCTCTACGGACATTCCGTTTTTCATTGCCAGCTTCACGATCTCCTGAATCTTCTGCTTTTTCGTTTTACGGGGCGGCTTTGGGGCAAGGATCTCCTGCTTCTTTGCCTCCAGAGATTTGATGCGCTCCTTTGCTGCGGTGATCTTCGCATCGTACTCTTCCATGACAGCTTTCTTTTTCTCTTCCAGCTCATTGATGGACTGATTTATCTTCGTGATTTTTTCATCCAGTTCATTTGCCTTCTCTTGCGGAGTACGGCGCGGACGCTTGTTCTCGGCTTCTGCCATTTTCAGATCACCTTTCCTTTGTGTATAAATGAGATGTGCTTGCGATAAAAGAGTACCATACAGTATAGCAAAACACAAGAAGATGAAGTCGAAGTATAATAGAAAATTAAGACCGGAAGGGTATATAGTCATCCGATTATAAAATGCCGCAAAAATGATCCCGCTTGATTGGGCACGAGCCATGTCTGCCAAAAAGGAAGAGCCGGGTAGAGGAATTTCCCTCCGCCCGGCCCTGTTATGAATTTACACGGGTTCTGCCCTATGCTTTTGATAAGGGCAGACAAAGCACTTCTTCAGTCATTTGTTTTAATCAGAAGATAAAAACTGTCGCCGGCGTCGCAGGTTTCTTCTCTGCGCCAGTCCTCGCTATAAGGGATTCCACAGAAGCCGCATATATAGCGAACATCATCGTTGTTCACTCCCGTTTGGCCCAAAGAGCCGAAACAGTGGATCACACAATCCCCAGCATCATTTCGACGCTCCAGAAGCCTGAAACGGCCAGCGAGTTTCCTGTGGACTTTGCTCCAATCCATCCTTAAACCTCCCATTTTCCGCGGCCGGTAAGCACCGCTTTCTTTCCTGCCTTTTCCGGGATCGGAAGTTCAATGCGCATATTTGCGCCTTCACCTTCGACTTTACCCTTTGGCAGAACATATCGTGCAAAGCATTCCCATTGGGGCTGTCTATAGCGGCCAGTCAGTCCGCAGAGCCCGCTGGCAGCCGACCACTGGTTGCACTCGCTGCACGGGAAGCAAATTTTCCTCTCATCCTGATACGCCTTTGTGGCCTTGTTGGCCGCCACCAGGCGCTCAAAACGCTGGATCAGTTCTTCCTCATCGGTGACGATATAGAAAAAATTCCCATAATGCAGAAACCGCCCCGAAATTACCGTGCAGCCCTGATAAGCCTGACGCTCTTCCGACCGCTGCCACTCTGGCTTCCGATTTACAAAATTTCCATACCACTCATAGATCGGGTCCAATGTGTACTTCTCAAACAGCGGATAAAGCCGCTCCAGCGTCTCTATTGGCTCCCATCCCCAGAAGCCACCATTTATTTTAATGATCGTCATGGTATGTACCTCCCTGTTGTAATTAGGTGTGGACGCTGTACTGGGCTTTCTGCAGGTTATCCGCACCATGCAGGATAATGCCACCGCAGATTCCCGTGCCCCGGGGCGTGACCTCTTCAAAGAAGAAGCTGTACGGCGCACCGTCATCATAAATGAGGATCTTCTCCGCCCCCCGCCACTGAAAATGGTGTTCCAGGGTTTTCCCCAGCTTGTGCCGCAGGAGCGGCCGCTGGGCGATTTGATGGAGATTCCGCCTGCTGTGAAATTCAAAGCGGCGGGTCACCTTCTCCGGCACGGAGAGCTGGCTCCAGTTCCATCCGGCCATATCCGTCCCGGCCTCCACACACTCGTGGAAGCGGCGGTAGGGCAGCCGCACCCACTCCTCATAGCCGCGCAGACTGTCCGCGCCGGCGCTTTGCAGCCAGGAAAAGCGGATCTCCAGCATATCGCCGTCCATCGCCCGTGTGAGCCGAAGGGCGGCATAGCAGCCGCAGTCGGCCACGATGACCTGCCGCCCCGGCTCCCGCTCCAACTGCTCCAGCGTATCACGCAGGATTGCAAAGCGGTACGGAGATTTATGCCTCCGGGATATGGTGTGGAGATACAGCAGTTCTTCACTGCAGGATACTTTTACCAAAACACTGTCAAACATCATAAAGAAACCTCCTGTCATGCCGCATGGGCTTGGTCCAGTGCGGCCCGTTCTACCAAAAACGATTCTTGCTTATACTGTTCCTCTGCCAAGGTCACTGCAGCGCCTCCCAGAGAGTCAAGATACTGGCGCCCATTTTTGGACTTTGAGATGTAGATATAGATTGGGGCGCTGACATACCGCCCACTGGGATAGCATCCGCGATACTGATTTGACAGCACCGCAACCGCGTCGAGTTCTTCCGCTTTCTGCGTTGCCAGTGCCACTACCATTTCTTTTGCCGCCGTCTCTTCACTTTCCTTCAATCCAGAGGTATAAATGTGTTCCAGAAACAGCACCAGCTTCTCACTGTATGCGTGACTGCCTGTGGGAACATCTTCTTTGGACAGATCAGCAAATTCAAAATTGAGCGTTGATGGCTGCTGGAAAGAGCCTTTCGTCAGCCGGAGACACGCCCGTGCTACTACGCTCTCGTCTTTGTAAACCAGAATGATTTTTTTGTTGCTATCGAATGCGGCCAAAAGGCAGTCTCTCTGGCTGCCCCGGTAGCAGGATAGGCAGGTAAAGTGCGGAAGCTCGCCCATGCGGATCGTGTGGTAAAAATCATCCACCTCTTTCGCCATAAGGCCCGGTCTGGTTAAAGAGAGATTCTGTTTCCAGACATCTTCCCGCGCCTCTTGAATTGGGTAATGGATTTCCTGCTTCAAATCACCAGCAAAGTATTTCAGTTTATAGAACTGGCCCATCAGCTCTGCCTGTACAATACGCCGGAGCGCCTCGCAGCTTTTTTCACTTTCATTCCTATACTGCAATTCGTTATACAACGGGCGGACCATCGAACTGCCGCCCCGGAGCAGGAAATTCACAATTTCCGGCTGATACTCGCGGACGAACTCCTCGGAAAATCCCATGTTTTCTTTCAGATAGGCCCAATTCTGATCGGTGACCAGCATCGAGCCGCACACCTGGCTCCAGTTTGAAAAGCCTGTGATCTTGGAAGCGTTACTGACCGCGAAAACCGCATCCGCTTCTGTCCGAAATTCCGGGATAAATGCCTGAATCTCCGGATAGTGCTGCAGCATAAGCATTGCAGTCTGCCGCGTCAGTCCCCGGATATGCCCGAAATCTTTCTCATACCAAACTCCAAACGGCTTTTTCAGCAAGCATTGAGCTACCTGCTCCAGCGCCTCGTCTCCGATATTCTGGCTGACAAGATCCCGCTTTATCAGCTGCCGGATCGTGAGCATCTTCTGGTCCACGGAGAGCGGGGAGAGTTTGGCGTACAGTCTTACATATACTTCCTCTTGGTGCCACAACAGGCGCAGTTCCTCAAAGGTATATTGCTGGCCCTCTTCCAAAAGTTCAAAGTAGCTGGTCGTTCGTTCAATAGAATCACTGTCCTTTAAGTTCTTAACCGTCAGTGAATTGAGATTACAGCGTTCACAGAAGCCACTCATAAATAAGAGCGAATACCGCCCCAGCGAGAAAAATAGTTCGCTGTTCTGATTCACCAGATTCAAAAAATGCTTTTTCTTGTGCTCCACCGCATAGATGAGGAGCTGGACTTGAAAATACTCTACTTGTTCAAAATTGATGTGAAGGCAGCCAGCGTAAAGGGCATTGAGATAACTCAGCCTGCTTTGCAGGATTTTCTGCCGCCGCTCTTTGTTGATGGGCAACAGCTGACTCAGCCACCATTCGACATCATATTGTCCGGCCCGGTTTTCCAGCCAGAGCGTCCAGAATTCCGATAAATCCTCCGCATCATACTCGAAGGCTTCCATCAGCCGACGGAATTTTTCTACATCCCGCATTTGCAGCCATTTGAGATTTTTCAGACTGTCTGTATCCAGAAACAGCTCCACTCCCCACACATAGTTCATCATCAGGATTTTCTGGAGTGGCTGATTCTGCTCCAACAACTCTACAGTTTCCCGCTCATGGTCGTGCCAGTTGAATAGATAAGCGCCGAGAAACGGCAGCCGCATCATTGACCGCTGATGTTCCGTCAGCGGAGAGATTTCCTGCCACTCCAGAACAGGGAAGGTATCCAGGTTGTCTGCAACAGCCCGTTCCTCTTCTTCATACCGCACCAGCGGCTGGTAATGCTTCATGTACTCAAATTTCAGGGAAGGCTTGAGATCCAGTGCCGCCGCCCCCAGCACCTGTTCCTTCGGATATTGGGACAAGTGCTCCTGATAGCTTCTTGCCGATTGGAGCATCGTATGGATGACAGATACCTCTACTCCCTGTGCGCACAGGGCCTGATACAATTCTGCAAATTCTGGAACTTGAATCAATTCCCTCTGGATCTGCGTGGCTTCTTCCTTGCGGAGCTTCTCTTGCAGGCCCATATCTTCGATTTTTTTACAGGTCTGATCCAGTATTTCTTCTGGAAATTCTCCAGTGAAACGCAGCTGCAGCCCATCGCGCTCCATTCGGGACAACAAAGATAAATGCTTTTCCGCATAGATCATGCCGCAAGACCTCCCATCATTGTTCTCGCCATATTCAAAATTTTCTGCTCTTCTCCTGGATTGTATCGTGCCAAATCACCGCACAGTTTGAAGAAGTGTTCTAATTCGTCCGCTTCAAATGCCGCCGCACAGCCTGCAGGCTGTTCCCGCAGTTTTTCGTACACCATATCCAGGGCTTCTTTCACATCCCTATCGTAATAGAAACTTTTTGTAAACTCTTTTAGAGAAGACATCGTACCGTTGTAGGTCTGCTCCAACCGTTCGCATTTCTTCTGGTGCTCCTGCTCCCGGCGAAGGCGTTCCTCCCGTTCCGCTTTTTCAGCGTCGGCTTTTTGATCGGCTTCCAGCTCCTCTTTACTGTAGAATTTTTCCTTTAGATGGTCCGCACGGCGACCTGCGTACTTCCCGCTGGACAAAAGGCTTCGCAAAACGGACGCAAGCAGCCGCCTGTCGTACAGCCGCTGCACATCCGAATTCTGCAAAGCGCACCAGATAAACTCTTGATAGCGTTCCGGCTCCATTTGGAAAAAGGAAGTGTCGGTCCACTCAAAGAGCTGCCGCTGCTGTTCTTCGGTAAGGAAAGAGCGTTTGATAAAAAGCTCGTAATCTCTGCTGCTGTATCGATTTCCCCTTACAAAAAGTTCATGAAAGAAAAACCGCTCCCCAAAAAACTTCTGGAGCTGCACTGGGGTGTATTTCTGCAGCAGACGCCGCACAAAACGGAAGCCCTGCCAGCTGGAGATATTCATGGCATACCCCAAGAGCAGTTTCATCGGCTGCGCAGAGGGGCCGTCTCCCTGATGCTGTTCAAAAAACTGCCACAGCCGGATTTCTTTTCTCTCTACCAGCAGGGCAAAAGCTCTATCGGAGGAACGGTGCCATTCCTGAAAGCCATCACAGTAATCGACGCCCGTTAATTCCCGGTATCTCGCCAGCCATTGAACGATTGGCGTTTTTCCACAAGAGCAGAGCATCTGATCTGTAAACAGCTCCCAGTAATCGTCGTGCGGTACTTCTTTTGCCAGAATATCGTACTGGGGGGCAAAGGCGTCAAAGCGATACGGGAATTCTCTTTTGGTGGTTTTTAGCATCCAGATCATTGTCTGTGGTGCGGATGGTGTGAGTTCTTTTTTGACCGCCTCCCAGAGATTTGGATACCCATTGTACTGGACAGCAAACTTTTCATAACGGCCAAACAACCATCCAACATAGGCATAGAGCCCTTCTGACAGCCCATCCGGTTGGTTTAAGAGCATTTGGCAGCACGCTGATGCGATTTTTTCTGCGGTGGTCCCGTTCCAGGAGATCCTGTCCGGGATTCTGTCTGCCCACACACAAAGGGAATTGGTCAGTATAATTTCCTCACCGCTGTAGCCGGCATCTGTCAGGATTGAAAACTCCCGGCTGTCCGGTTTCATGTTCATTCTGAAAAACTTTGTCAGTGTTCGCAAAACAAGATCTGGCTTTCCGCGATACGACTTGATATACGGAGCATAATGCTGGACCAGCCATTCCAGCACGCCGCAGTTTTCCGGCAGGGAAAGCGTGCGTTCTTTCCCCAGCAATCGGAGAAGCTGGCTGTGCATAGTGCGGTACCCTTCCTCCTGGTCATCGAACAGAGACAGGACAAACAAGGCTTCCTCGGTCTTGGCATATTCTGTGGCGGCCAGTTCATCCAGCAGGGCGTGTCGGCGGGGCATATCTGTTTCCAACAGATAAAGAGCCCCTTGCAGGTACACATCTCCATTGGAAGTCCGCCGGACCATCTGGAGAAAACTGCCGCGCTGATTTCCAACAAACATATTGTCTGACTGAAGCGCACGGGTTTTCCCCAGCGCCAGCGCCAACGCACGAATAATGCGGACATCTTTTCCCAGCTTCTCTTCAAACCGTTCCAGGACCTCGCCGGGGTAACGGAGGTTATAGGCTTCAAAATAATTCTGTTCTTCCGCCTTTTGTTTCCAAATTTGCGTGTCCACAATATTTCGATAGATCTCCCAGGCTTTTTCTTCTTGAGAGGTGTTTACGACAAGAGCTACAAACGCATAGTACAGTTCAAGATCAATGACCTGTTGATATACCTTGTAGGCTGGCAGAAATTCGTTATTCATCTTCGCTCCCTCCTCACTTTGATTCGTTCCATCTGCCTCCAGTAGAGTAATTCCACTCAATCGTTCCATCTTCATAACGGATAAGACCGTGAGCCGTCAGAGTCCATCCATCAGAAGTTCGCCGCATCTGTGCGGTGGTATCGTTTAATAGGGGCCTTTTTTCCACAGACAGGCATAGATAACTCCTGTCATTTCGGTTTTGATAAACCTGCCCCACCTGCGGAACAAAGTAACTGCCTTTCATGCTGAACATCTCCTTTGCTGATAAAGAAGGGGGAGGACCGCACCCGTGGCCCTCTCCCTTGTTATGTTTTGACCTGTTTTCTTTTAAGCCACACCAGCCATATTGAAAAACTCATTCGGCGTCAGCACCCGAATGCCCAGCTCCTGTGCCTTGGACAGTTTGCCGCCGGCCTTCTCACCGCAGACCAGATAATCGGTCTTGCGGCTCACCGAACTGCCGGCCACAGCGCCCAGAGAGGCGATCAGGCTGTTCATCTCATCGCGGGTATAGGGCTCTACTTTGCCTGTCACCACAATGGTCTTCCCGGCAAATGGGGTGCCCTGGTTGATTGTCTGATTGTCGGCCGCCGCCGGCTTCTGGATGTTCATCATCATCTGTAATTCCTCCCAAATACAAAAATTTTCTTCATTGCAGAACCATTCATGGATATTGTTATGCAGCGTCTCTCCAAAATCCGGGAGCTGGCGGAAGTCATAGCCCGTATAAACCGCGTCCCGAAATTCTTCAAGACTGCCGTGGAACTCCCGGCAGAGAACACCGCTGGCTGTGTTGCCGATCATGGGAATGTCCATGGCAATCACATACCGTTCAAAGGTGGTGTTGCGGCTCTGCTGGACAGCATCCCACAGGCGCTGCCAGGACTTTGTGCCAAAGCCCTCCATGCGGATAATTTCGTCCCGGTGCTGATCCAGCCGGTATAGATCCAGATAGCTGTGAATCCATCCACGGCCAATCAGTTTTTCCAGCGTCGCCTCGGACAGTCCCTCAATGTTCATCGCCTTCTTGCTGACAAAATGGACAAACTTTTTGAGTTTCCGTGTCTCGCAGGCGGCATTGTCACAGAACAGGGTCTTGATGATCCGCTCCTTGCCGTTTTCATCCCGCCCTTTGGTTTCATGAACACGGGTAGGTTGGCCGCAGCAGGGGCACTGGTGCGGGAATGCCGCTTCCAGATTGAAACCGCCCCTGTCCATGTTTTCCTCCACATGCGGAATGATCATATTCCGCTTGCTGACCAGTATGCGGTTGCCCGGCATCAGCTCCAGATCCTCAATGAAGGACAGATTGTGCAGGCTGGCCCGCGTCACTTCGCATCCTTCGATTTCTACTGGAGCAAAGATGGCTACAGGCGCAATCTCACCAGTCCGTCCCGGCGTCCACTCGATGGAACGAAGCGTTGTCTTAAACAGCTCGTCCTCAAATTTGAACGCCAGCCCGTCCTTATAGTGATGTCCTGTGCGTCCGCAGCCTTTGGAAAAGGCAATATCATTGTAGGTTACAACGATGCCGTCGATGGGAATATCGCTGTCTTTTGCATACTGCTGCAGCTGCTTGATGCCGTCCTCGGTTTCCGCCTGTGTCAATGGCCGCTTCGTCACCAGATATTTGCACGGGGTAAAGCCCAGCGGCCGAAGCTCTTTGAGGCGTTCCGACTTGCGGGGCAGATCATCAAAACCCTCCAGAACATTGAAGGGCATGAAGGTCACGCACCGTTCCATGCACTCGCCGGCATCCCGCAGGCGCACCGAGCCAGCCGCCAGATTACGGCCATTCTTGTAGGTTTCACCATTCTCATCCACTATCGAAGTATTCAGGCGCTCAAAATCACTGGGACGGATAAACGCCTCGCCGGTGACCACCAGACGCCCCGGGTACTGAACATGAGCTGGAATCCCACTGATTGCTCTGGCGTTGTGAGTGACGATCTCACCCTCATCACCGTCGCCCCGTGTGGCCGCTTCCACCAGTTCGCCGTTCTCATAGGTCAGTTTGATGGTAAGGCCGTCCAACTTGAGCATGATCATCACCTGATGCTCGCCCATAAACCGGCACAGGTCCACGCTGCTTTTTACTTTATCCAGAGAAAGGAGCGGGATTTTATGGGCGGTTTTCTCCAACTTGCCTACCACGGGATAGCCCACGGTAACAGTGGGAGAGTTCGACATCTGGATGCCCGTCTCCTGTTCCAGTTTGTGAAGTTCGTCAAAGAGCCGGTCATAGACCTCATCGCTGACGCTGGGATTGTTGTAGTTATAGTATTCGTTGCGGTAGCGGTTGAGCCGGTCAGTCAGCTCCCGCTGCTTTCTCAAAGTATTCTGTTCCATCAGGCCGCCTCCCCATCCAAAACGCGGAACGCCATAATCAGCGTTTCCGCCGTCTTTGTTTGATTTGTATATGAACTGCACACGCCGTTCTCAAATGACCAGGTGCTGGCTGCACCCCACCACATTATGGAGCCCCGTCCATCGTTTGCCGCATTGATGCGCGGATCGGGCGGATTGAGAATTTTGGTGTAAACACCCTGGGTATTGACCCATGTGACCTCCCGCAGTTGGCCGATGCATCCGGGCCGGCAGTGGCCGGTGACCTCCAAGCGTGTGCCCGGCCGCAGCCTGCGTTTGAGCTGATTCAAATTTTTGATCATGCTGCACCTTCCTCCTTCTTCCGTGGATGGGCGGCATAACGCCCAAAATTTAATTCCCGGATCATGTCCTGAATGGTGTCGTCATCCTCCCACGCAGCGGAGAGGGTGGCCCGCTCCGGCCCTTCACCTACATGGATGCTCACGGTCCCACCGTAAATCTGCATCAACACATCAGGCCGCTGGGCGCAGACGATTGCTAAATTTCCAATCTGTTTCATTTTCTTCTCCTTCTATCTGATATTCAGCCAGACCACAATGGGCCGTTCAAAGTCCGCAGTCACATAATTCTTTCGCGTATGGATAGGGCGGTAACGCCCATCCAGTTCGCACTCCACGCTCTGCTCAATACGGCCTCCTCTCTGGGCCAGATGCTCCCGGAATGCGCGCAGGGTATGCAGGCGCACCGCCAGCGGGTCGTTCTCCCTGCATCGCAGGTCCGCACAGTACACATAACTGCGCGGATTTTCTTTGAGCATAAAGCCGTAGGTCATATACAGGCGGCACTTGCGCTCCCGCTCCCGCTCGATATGCTTCACATAGTCTACGGCGCTCTTGATGCCCTGCGTCAGATAAAGATACCCCATCTGATAACGCTGCTCATCCGACAGGGGGAGCTCCGTCTTTTCCTGCCCCGGCAGTCCTTTATAGATGTGGAAGCTCTCCGGTGCATAGCGGTAACCGTGGATGTGGTACTCAAAAGATGTTTTTCTCATAAAGCCTCCTTGCAACAGTTGGCCGGACGCCCTCAAAGGACGCCCGGCCATTGTACCTGTATCATGCAGCCGCAGGGAGCTCCTGCTGCTGCACGACTTCTTTGTTTTCCATCAAGTCAGCCAAAAGCACATCTGCCAGCAAATGGCCGGCAAGGTGCCCGGTATGGATGACCACTCGATCTTTCTTCATCTGGATAAACTCTTCGTTGCGCAGGACGCGGCTCTGCTCGGCCAGCTTCAAGTCTTGGCCTGTGAGCCGTGCCGCAATGACTTTTTGCCACTTCTGCAGAAATTCCGTTGCCTGCTCGATGTCCTCGTGCTGGCGGTCAAACAGCGTGCGTTTTTGACGCACAGTGCCATCCGGCTCAATCTCCAGTGTGTAATAGGGATCTTCTGGTTCCTCCGCTCGGCGAAGAAACATGATGAAGCTCTCCCGGCGCTCGATGCGGTCATAGTACCGCTCGCCGGCGCCGTCATTCCCGACACAATGGTGAAGCATCCGTCCCTCTTTGATAATATCAAAAGTATTTTGAGGGGCAATGACCAGATAATCCTCATCTGCATAGGCATACTTTTTCTGCAATTCCTCGCAGATGGAGCGAACATGGGGGTACTTCTTGTCCATGTTCTCTGCTTGAAGCTCCAAACTTCCAGCCTCACACTGGATAACCAGTTCATCATGCCGCTGACGCAATTTACGCGCACGATAGATAATTTCATCGCTGGTGTCGATATGCAGACGCTCTGCCATAGCAAGGTAGTCCTGCCATGTGGTCAACGCCTGCTGGCAGCTTCCGTCAAAATCCGGCTTCTGTTTTTGCAGATAGTTTCGGATTTGAATCGGACTCATGCGATCCGCGATGAACAGAATGTCTTTGGCGCTGATCCGTTCTTTTTTAAACCAGCGAAACAGTTCATCCGGTATGCGTTGATTGGTCCGCTTTTCAAGCTGCAGCCATGCCAGGTCTTCCGTATCGCCATTTATCTGCCGCAGACGGCGGAATTTGGGGCCGTCTAATCCCAAGGCTCGAATCAGTCGCGGCTCATTTGGATAGAGTATCCGTTCCCGCACAGAATCACAATGTTCAAAGCATTCTTTTGTCAGCCTCGGCAAGTCTGCCTTCCAAATCTGCTCCATCTTCGGCATCCGCTTCCAAACAGCCAAATACTTTTCCGGATCAGTCACCGGATGGGTGCGTATCCACTGCACAAGGCCAGTGCCGAACAGCTCCTTCTGTTCCATGCAGGGAAGGCTCTTACCATAGACCCTGCCTGTCTGATCGGTAAAGTAACCATAGTAACAGGGACTACCGGCAATCCATCGCGTTTCCCGCTGGCAATACACGCCCCAATAGTAAGAACGTATTTCACCGCTGCGGTCATAAATCGAGCGGCGAATTTCATGCCAAAAAGGCTCGCCGGAAGGCAGACTGTCTTTCCGGTAAGTCCTGTCTGTCTGGAATTCACGGAGAACGAAACCATCCCGACACCGTTGAATCAGATAAGCATAGTACCTTTCTGTCCGAATATACCCGGCGCGCCCCAGGGCTTTGAATACAATGGGATGCCGGCAGCAGGCACAGCGTCCTTTCTTATTGTGATATGGATGCCCGGATATAGGGACCTCTTTCCCACAAAAGGTACAATAACCGTTTTGGGCTCCGCCGCGTTTATAGCGATAGAAGATGAAATTTTCCCGCACAGCCACCTTATCAATCCAGCGCATCCAATCCTTGGGCAGTTCAGGCACCTGAGCCAGATCCTGATCCCACGCGCCGGTAATTCGTTTATGCCTCTGCTCCAACTGTTCGTCCCGCACATTTCTCTGAAAATCAAGGATGCCGAGATCACCGCCGCGTTCCCCACAAAGATAGTCCTGTACTACGGCAGCATCTTTCTCACTGGCCCAGCAGGTGGCATAATAGTTTCTCCCCGGCCAATTCAGCCTGTCCAGTTTGGCATCCCGCCATTTTTTCTCTAAATGGTCGTAAGTCAGAAACTGGTGCGCTTTCTTGTCAAGGAACACTTCATAAGCAGGATTGTTACCGTCCAGCCGCAGATGCTCCGGCAGATAAAAAGCCGCTTTGAGGATGCCATCCTGAACGACGCAGTTCATATATGGATAGTAGGTCCGTTCAACATAGCGATAGCCATAGGGGCTTTCATGCTGTTTCGGCTCATCCGCTATTGCTGCCTGTTTCATCTCCGGCGTTGCCGTCAATTTCGGCATTGCCAGAAGTGCAGATTTCTTCAATTTAGTTCACCATCCTTTTTTCAAGCTCCACTCCATACCAAATTCCTGGTTGGAGCGTTTTCCCGTCAATCTCCGCCACCACGATCTGCTGGATGCCGCCGGTAGTGCTGTCCTCTTTTGCAAAAGCAAGTACATCTCCGTTCCGAGTCCCTTTTGCAATAGGGTCGGCGCCGCGCACCGCTGCATAGCCATTCCACGCTTCAGCTTTGTCCGCCTTTATATGGCTGTTCCACTTCCGCTTCGGGTGGTCTGCCATAAAAGCAAGGCCATGGAGGAAAAGTTCTTTTTTTGTCAGCCGTTTCAAAATTGTCAACTCTGTACAGGAAATTTTGGAATCGACATCATCCTCGTCAATGTCTCCACCAGCATCGACAATATAGTATTCTGCGTGGTTTATATCTCCGTAATAGCTCAAGCAATCCAATGGGTCCTCAGCACAGTGAAACCCATTATGAGCGCAGTTGGCCTTTTCTGTTACATTGAGTCCCATCTTAAACTGGTAGTCTCGGCAAATCAGGCCAGGAAGAAATCCTTTATATGCAATCATGCTGCACCCCCTTAACCTGCCTTTGCCATGCCGAGATCCAGTAGCGACATCTGACCATCGTTGGCAGGCTTTTCCTTCTGCACAGGCTTCGGTTTGGCTTCTGCCTTTTTCTTTTCCTTCTGCTTCTTTTTGGTGGTTCTGGCGAAATCTTTTCCATAGTAGGGGTTCGGTACAAACTTTTCTTCTTCCTCATGATCCTCTTTGGCGTCTGGGTCGCGGAAATAATCCTCCGCCCACTGGTAGCACAAATCGTCCGGAACATCACAGCCATACCCTTGGCTGCCCGGACCTGGCTGAATGCCGCTTGCTTTGAGTTCATCCTGAATGTAGTCCCACGCCTTACGGCTAATGTGCTGGAAACAGTGAATCATTGACTTGCGCGGGTGCATGGTGAGGCGTGCGAAAGCAATATCCTCCAGGCACTTGGTCTGGATAAATTCTGCCACACACTCTTTCATGTTGCGCCGGGTCAGTTTTTCTGTATCTGCGCTGACCCGCTGCATGGAGGCGTTCACCACCTCGTCGTCGCTCATCGCGGCCAGACGCTCCAGCTGCTCCTGTTCGGCCTTTTTCTTTTCAGCCTGCCGGGCTTCCCATTCTGCTTTGCGCTTGGCTTCAGCCGCCTCATGCTCGGCACGGCGTTTTTCCTCGTCAGCATCGGTGGTTGCATCGGCCTTGGCGGGCGCCTCCTGCTCTTTACCGGCATCGTCCCCATCCGTGTTCGCTGCCTCGGAAGCATCGTCTCCGTTCATTTCTGCCAATTCCTCGGCCCCATCATCTGCATCAAATGCGGGCGATGGCGGCGTTTCCACGGCAGAGGAAGCCGCTGAACGGCTGGCCGACGGCACCGGCAGCTCGTCAAAAGTTTCCTCATCCTCAAAGGCGTCTCCAGCCGGCACTTGTTCTGCGGGAAGCCCGAGCTCCTCCTGCTTGTTCAGCGCCATTTCTGAAAAATATCCCATAGTGATCTCCTTTCTGTTGTTTCATAAAAAGGCACGGAACAGGCCAATGCCCATCCCATGCCTTTGTCACATTGTTTTACAGCACATAAACCAATGTGCTGTAGCTGTCAAAGCAGTAACACACCACATTCGGATATTGCTTTGACCATTCCTTGATTTGATCCTGCACTGCTTGAGCCGCCCTGCGCGCCGGACCGTTCCACGGCGGCGGAACCGTCACCGTAAAAAAGCCTTTTTCTTTACGGGGCCGCACATCAGCGTCCAGATGGACGCATTGCTCCAGGAGCGCCAAAAGCTGGCTCTCCTTTGTCTCACTCACGACAACCATCAAAACCTCTCTTATGTCTTTTCTGGAATTTCCTTCTTTGCGAGCATAGGGGAAAACTTTACTTGTCTAAACTGGTCTTGTCCGCTTACATAATAATACGCCCGCTTGGTACCATGATTCAGTTCCACTACATCGGAAATCGCCATCGGCCGCCCGCGGCAGCCTTCAGGCAGCCGCTCCCGGCAGTCTGCAAACAGGCGCTTCAAAAGTGCGTCATCCGATTCCTCCGCTGGGCAGCAGATTTCTCCACTTCCTGCCACATAGTACAGCGCCGCAGGCGGCTGTTCATAACCAGCCGTTTTTAACGCTGTAATATCCTTGAAAGCAAATGGAATCGCGTTCTTTTCGTCCAGTTGAAGCTGATAAAGTACAAACCTTTGTTTTCGCCGCTGTGGCTCCAACAGGGCGGCAAGAGCGTCCCGGCCGCCGCACAGGAAGGTTTTATGTTCCTCTCCCGTCAGCCCTAGATACTCTGTCAGTCCGATGTCTTGCTCGGCCCGGTGCTGCCACTGTTCCACGCAGTCCTCAATGTGGGCCAGCTTGCACAGCCCGCGCAGATACTGCTCTTTGAAACTCAACTTTTCAATTTCCTTTTGCCGCTGACTGCCCTGGCGCAAAGCCAGCTGCCAGTCATCAAACCCTTTATAATTGGGATTCCAGGTCAACCGCCGGCAATTCATGCCGTGCTTTTGCGCCATTAAGTAAATTTTAGATGCCCCGGCCATGGTCATTTTGTTGCTGTACTTGTCCATGTCGTGGGCTTCGATGATCTCCTCTGTGCCACTCTGCGCCAGCAACGCGAACATAGAGTCCAACGGACTGGTGTTATTTGCGCCGGCAATCGCGGCGAAAGTACGCCCGGTCAGGCAATGAGAGATGTCTGCCTTCAAAAGACCTTCAATCACATAAACGACACGGGCAGATGGATTTCCTATCAGATGTACCGGGCTGCCCGATCCTGTTCCGCCCTTTTTTGAGGAAGACGAAAACCAGATATATTTTGCTCCCGGCTTTTCCGGCGGATCATCCTTGTTTTTCAGCGGTATATCCAGTTTGATTTGGAATCCCTGCAACATGCCGTCAAAGCCGATGGCAGGGATCAGGATGCCGGCTGTCTTTTGATGAAAAGCCATAGTCCAATGTCCACCGTCATCCTGATAAAAGCCCGGCACTCCCTGCACCTTGCATCCCTGCTTAATCAGCCGTTCTGTAATAGACTGGCATAGAAAAGGCGGTGGGGTGCTCTTAAAGCCCAGTGCGTCAATCTGTTCATCAGACAGCCCGCGTTTAGGGGAGCGCAGATGCTCCCGATGCGCTGGCCGCAGCGTAAGTTGAGCAAGCAGCAGGGATAGCGTCTGGTGGATCTCTGCTGGACTGGCCTTATTCGACTGTGGTACTGTTTTTCGCTCGGAAGAAGAATGACCGGCAGGGGCAGCCCAGGCCCCCGAACTTGAAGGGCTTGGGCTGGCCGGCCGTTGTTGGGCTTCATTCCCGGAGCGTGCGTGTTCCTCTTGGATATTGTCACACAGAGCTTCTGCAATCTCCCAGTAGGCATCGGATGTAGTCGTATGGTTAAGTTCAGCATACAGCGCCAGCATTCCGCCATGTGCATCGCAGTGGTTGCACCGCCAGACATTCTTGACGAAATTGACATTCATCCGTCCCCGGCGGTCACCGCAGAACGGGCAGTCCACATAGACGCTGTTCGCTTGTTGACGCCTGATGCGCAGGTTTAATAGATTGACAACTTCCATGATGCCGAAAGGAAATTCATCCGGGTATGAGCCCATTTGTCATTCCTCCCTTCATACCCGAGCCGGGGCTTCGCATCAACCGGCCTTCTGAAGTGAATTGAGGACCAGCTGGGCGGCAGCCCGAACGATGTTGTCCTTGCTTTTGTTGCCCGGAGTCAAATAGAAACGCAGATTGACAGGCCGCTTCTTCGCCACCTCCGCAATAGTCAGCCCCCGGCACACACCGCTGTCCACAACGACCTCCTGTGCCTGTTCCAGCGTCATTACCTTCAGAATATCCTCTACAGGCATATCCGGGGTATATGCAGGGGCCTCTTGCACGATTTCGGCTTCCGGGACCTCCTGTGCCTCCTTGGTGGCCGTCAGATCCTCCGCAGGGCGCTGAACTGGCAGTTCCTCCGCAGGGAGATGAATTGGTAATTCCTCCGCCGCCTTACTGTTTTCCGGCTGCTCTTCCATTGGTGCGAATCCCGCTGGCAGTGTATCCGTGTTTGCAGTAGGGCTCACCGGCAAGTTCTGCCCCTTGGCTGGAGTTTCTGCGGGCTGAATCTTCGTTCTTGCTGTTTCCGCGCTTTCAGATGCCCTCTGTGGCGTTTGTGTGCCCCCGGAAATGGAATTACCCTCGCAAAGAACAGCAGCCTTCTGTGAGGCGCTGGAGGGCTCCTGCGGCAACACAGTGTTCACAGGCTGGGCAATGGCAGAGGGCTGCGTTTTACTCACAGGCGCCGCTTTCTGTACGGAAGCGGCATGAGTGTCGGCGCTCACAAGCTGGATACCAAATCCAGCGTCCGAAAGGGCCTGGCTCAACGCCTCATTTTGAGCTGCCTTCACAAAGTCCCTGCTATCCTGCATGGTCTGCTGGGCGACGCTCACGCTGAACGGCTCCGCGTCGCTGCGGTCCAGAAATACCTTGGCCTCAAAAATCGCCATCTGCTCCGTGATCCGCATGGCCGTCAAACGCATACGCCCGTTGGGGTGTGCCATTCGGAACCAGAGTTTCTGATAGGGTAAGTCCAATTTCATGGAGTCCCCGGCACGCCGGAGGAACTTCAGTGGATCAAACCCCGGTACCTTGTTCAGTTCCGCAGCGGCAGGAACGGCCTCGTACATCGTTTTTGCATTATTGTTGTTGTCACTCATCTTCATAAACTCCTTCCTGTATAATAAATAGGGGACGCTGGGCATTTTTCTGCACCATGCGTCACATTTTTAGCCTGCGTGCTTCAATTCTTTTTCCAGGTCCGCCGGAACGGGGATACCGGCCCGCCGGGCATACGCCTTATAGTACAGGTGGATGCGCTCACCCAAAAGCGTGTTGCGTTTGCCGATCTCGTTGCGATGGATTGCCATGAACAGCACCTGCTTTTGTCCGATGAGCACCACACGCTTTTTTGCGCGGGTAATGCCAGTGTAGAGCAGATTTCGATAGAGCATGACGGTATGTGCCTTTAAGAGCGGCATAATGACCGTCTCGTACTCGCTTCCCATTGCTTTGTGAATCGTAGTGGCGTAGGCGAGGTCCAGATTGACCATATCCTCTATGCCGTACTCCAACTCACGGCCCACACCGAAGTCAAGTCCAACACGAGTCCCATTTTCATCATTTTTGATGTAGCGGATGAATCCCAAGTCGCCATTGGATACCTTGGCAGTGTTTTTGGTCTGCATGATCCGGTCATTGACCCTGAATACCTTGATACCGATTTTGACTTCTTCCTCGGCGGAACGAAACGGGTTGACCACTTCGCGGATGGCTTCGTTGAGCTGTTCCGCAGAGGCTGCGCCGTCCGAGCGGAAAGGCGACAGGATCTGCACCCTGTCAATCCCGCTTTCCTCAATTTCCCGGCAGTAGCGGGAAACAATTCGTTCAGCGGCTTCCGCCTGATTGTCGCTTGCCATGAAAACGAAATCCTGGCCGTAGTACAGCTTGGTATTGCCTTCGTTAATGAATTTGGCATTGTAGGCAATCAGGCTGTCCTTGGACTGACGGAAAATCTGATCCAGCACCGTCACGGTGATAAGGCCGCAGTCAATCAGTTTGCGGAACACATTCCCGGCGCCTACACTGGGAAGCTGATCCGGGTCTCCGACAAGAATGACCCGTGCTCCACCTTTGATGCGTGAGAAAAATTTATTTGCCAGCCACATGTCCACCATGGAAAACTCGTCTACAATGATCAAATCGGCAGAAAGCGGCTCTTGGGTGTCGCTGCGTTTCATTTCATCTTCCTCGCTGGCGAGTCCCAAAATGCTGTGCAGCGTTTTGGCCTTATCAACCCCGGTGCTTTCCGCCATACGCCGGCTGGCTCGGCCTGTCGGCGCCATCAAGGCGATTTCCCCTTGGGGATGCAGACGGCGGTAGACCTCCAGAATTGTTTTCAGCACTGTTGTCTTGCCGGTGCCCGGGGAGCCTGTGATGATAGAAAGGTTGTGGCGATAGGCTGCATACACAGCCGCTTCCTGTTTTGAGGACAAAGCCAGTCCCATTTCCCGTTTGACCTGCTCCAAAATTTGTTCGATCTTCTCCGGGGTGGGAGGCTCCACCACACGCATCGCAATCCGGCGGGCAGTTTCATCCTCTTGTGCAAACACACGGGGAAGATAAATGTCTCCTTTGACGGATACTACATCTCCATGCAGAATCATATCCTGGAGTACATCGCTGACCTCTTGTTCATGGAGCCACAGCGATGGAACAGGGATTTTAGCGTTGAGTAAGTGAAGCGCCTCTTTTTTCAAAGCCTCGCTGGTCAAAAACAAATGTCCTTTTTTCCCTTTGCTATCCTCCAACGCCCAGAACAGGGCGCCTTTGATTCGCATAGGGGCGCGCAGATCCCCGCCGTTTTTCTGAACGATGGCATCCACCCTTAAAAAGCCAAAACCAGATATTTGGCAAAGCTCAAATGGACTCTTTTTCAAAATGTCCACGCTGGCCGGGCCGAAAAACTGATAAATCTTCTGCGCTGTTTTTGGCGTAATCTTGAACGGGGAGAGCAGTGTCATCAGGTCTTGCAGCATCCGGCTCTCCGCATATGAGGTCTTGATGTCCTCCAGCTTATTCTCCGAGATGCCCTTGATCTCCAGCAGCCGCTCCGGGTGATTTTGCAGAATGTCCAGTGTCTCCACACCGAAGCGTGATACGATCTGCTTGGCGAGCGCCGGCCCGATGCCTTTGATAAGCCCAGAGGCCAGATAGCCTTCCACGCCGCTCGTAGTTTTAGGGACAATTTCATGCCACTGCTCCACCTGAAGCTGCATCCCATACTTTCCTTTTTTCCATTCGCCATCCAGTTCCAACTCTACCGCGTCTGTGCGGGGCAGTTCGTAGCCGGTTGCCACAAACCGAATCAGATGATCCTTGTGCCGGCGGGTAGACCTGGCTTCTTGGGGTACATCCTTGTCCGTGGTTTTTATACTGATGATGCAGAACTTATTTGCAGGATTATGGTAAATTGTCCCATCATAAGTTCCTCTATGGATCAAATCATTTTCCTCCTTTCTCATGCCGCCTTGGTATCAATTTTCACACTGAACCTTCGGGATTCTGAAACAGTTACATACTGCTCGTAAATATCAGGGTGGTCCAGCTTCAGCCGCATCAGATTGTCTTTGTCAATGCTGGACTTTCTCACCGGATTGTAAGTAACGATATAGTTCACCCCATCCTGTTGGCAAACCGCCTTGCAGCTCTTGCCCATTTCCGCAACCAGCGCCGCCTTCAGCCGCTTCATATCCGCCTCAATCTCTTTGCTGCCCGCTTCCGTGAGTTTCTTCTGCTCCTGAAGCTGGAGATAGCGCATCAATTTGGCTGTCAGGCTCAAATCAAGCGTTACAACGGGGGCATCCTGATCCGCAGAGCCCGTATGCCGGCGCACGCTTTCAAGCACCAGATCACCATCTTCGGTATAGGGCGGAGGCGTCCTGGTAAGAACATGGTTTCCCCAGAAATACTGTTCCAGAAAAATCATCTCCTCCTCATAGGACTCATCCCGCCGGATTTCACGAATAATGGTTTCTTCCTCATTGTTACCATACAAGCAGCAAAAGAAGCAGCGGTCCACATTCATGACGGCCATATAGTGCCGCCCTTGGGCTTCATAATAGACGGGAACGGTTTCTTCACCGTTTAGCCACCAGTTATCCCTTGCGTTGTAGTTTGTGGTTTTGATCTCCAGAATTGCGGTACTGCCATCCGGCAATTCCACAAAATAGTCCACATCGGCCAGCATCCACGAATACTGCGGGTGCTGGAACATTTTTTTGATCTGATAGATCTTGTACCCTGTGCGGTGTTGGAATATTTTCGCCACCAACGGCTCCAACAGGTGCCCCATTTCCAGGGCAACCCAGTTGTCCTCATTGTCTTCGACCGCTACGATATTCAACTTGTCAAAGTAGAGGTCTCTTGCTGTCCGCCAAGGTGAAATTCCCAGCAGAGCCGCCACATCACTGCCGCCAATCCCTTTCCGGCGGTATGCAAGCCATTCCTCTTCGGACAGGCCCGCCGTTTCCACCAAAATTTGGGGTTGACTTCGTTTTTCGGCAGCCGCATTGCTCGCCGGCATCTTTAACACCCCCTCCGTGTGCGGCGGGGAATAGCGTGTACTCGAATCATTGGACTATGGACTTGGCTGGATTTGGGCACCTTCTGATGCTGCCAGTTCTCCAAAGTCCATTTCCTTTTTGCCATAGGCTCCTGCCTTCGCTTTTTTACATTCATGCGTGATACCTGCCTTTCTGTAGTTTGATATATCCTCAAAGCCGTTTCCGGCATTTGGGCGACAAAAAAGCGAGCATGACAAAGGGCAAAACGCCTGTCGTCCATAGTTACCTATGAACCAATGTCATCCTCGCTGATGGGGAAACCCCGAAAAATAAAAAAAGCCAGTAATATACTGGCCCAAATGGGCACAGCAATACTACTGGCACAAATACAATCTTAACTGCGTGTGCAATGCAAGGCTCTCGGTCTTGCGGTACAGATTTTCATCTGTATCCCAATGGGGAACGCACAAAAATCAATTACAAAGACAGGATAGCACAATATATTGATTTAGTCAAGAATAAATATCTATATTTAGTGTTTTGGCGTGCGTTTTTACTTTCTCAAAAATTTTTTGAGGAATCATGTAATGTGTGCAGAAATTCCCGCACCATTTTTCTATTTATAGGGCGTACAGATATAGCAGGATGTTTCGTTTCGTGCTGTTCTGTACGCCTTTGCACTTTGAAAAAAGAATAACTCTGTTTCAGGGGTTATACAGGGAACGCGGATAGTGTGCGAAAACTTTGTGTGCTCACCCACGGTTGAAATACTGCATAGCAGGCCCTGTCAATACGCGGCGGAAAGCCCCGGCGCAGGAAATGACCTGGGACAGCTTACTTAAATATTTGGAATCGAACGCCTTGTTTTTTTACTTTTTTGTTGATGTGGCGGCAGAGAAAGCGTATATGATTATATGTAGGGAATCGTAGGCTTCTTTGTCGGCCACACAGAAAGGAGGCTATTCGTGGCTGATAGACAATTTCTTGAAAACACAGATCGGAATAACGCAGAAAAACGGAGCTATTCCGTTTCAGAGGCTGCTGAGATCCTGGGTGTCAGCAAACGCTCCATCTATAACCTGTGCGCCAGCGGAGCATTCAAATCTGTACGCATAGGGACTAAATTGAGGATTTCCAGAAAGTCCTTTGACGAATGGCTTGATGGTTCCGATTGATTTGGAAGGGAGCCTACAACTATGGCATCAATACAGAAACGCGGTAAGAAATATGCTGTTGTCTACACCTATGATGACTCAAAAGGTGAGAAGAAACAGAAGTGGGAAACTTTTATAACTAAAAAAGAGGCGTTGAAGCGGAAAGCTGCGGTTGAAAATGAGATCAATAACGGCACTTTTATTCCGCCCAGTGAACTGACCGTAAAAGATTTTCTGCGAGACTTTGTAGAACTATACGGAACCAAAAGATGGGGACTGTCTGTTTATGCTTCTAATAATGGCTTAATCAGCAATTACATTAACCCGTTGATTGGGGACGAAATTGTACAGGACATCAATCGCAGGTCAGTGGATCAATTCATCCAGAGGTTGCAGAAAACGCCTCCAATCGAAACTCCATACAGACATGCACGGACAGACTTTGTTACGCCATGCACCATTGAAAAGATTATTAAGCTGATGCGCTGTGCATTTCACCAGGCTGTCCGCTGGGACATTATTGGAAAAAATCCCTTTGAGGATGCAATCTTGCCCAAGCGGGAGAAAAAGGTCAGAGCTATCTGGACTGCTGATATTATTCGAGATGCTCTCAACCACTGCTCGGATGGAAAGCTGTATGTTGCAATCAACCTGGCCTTTGCCTGCTCCATGCGGATGGGCGAAATCACTGGCCTTACATGGGACTGTGTTCATATATCGGATGAAGAAATCGCTCGGGATGATGCCTTCGTCTGGATTGAAAAGGAGCTGGCCCGTGTTGACCAGAAGGCTATCAACGCAGTTGGCGAAAAGGACATTCTCTTTGTATTTCCTCGCTTGATGGGTGGGAAATCCTCTACGCGGCTCGTTTTGAAAAAGCCTAAAACAGAAAGCAGTATTCGTAAGGTTTGGATTCCGCGAACTCTTGCCTTCATCTTGCGGGAATGGAAAGAGAAGCAGGACAAGCTCAAGGAGTTTATGGGCGATGACTATATCGACTACAACCTGGTTTTGGCGCAGGAAACGGGCCGCCCCTGTGAAGATCGGATTATTGGAAATCAGTTTGAACGGTTGAAAAAATCCGCTGGTCTTCCAAATGTTGTTTTTCATTCTCTCCGTCACTCCAGCACAACTTATAAGCTGAAAATCAATAAGGGAGATGTTAAGGCAACGCAGGGTGATACCGGTCATGCGCAAAGCGACATGGTTACCCAGGTTTACGCACACATCTTGGATGAGGATCGGAAGGTCAATGCCCAAAAATTTGAAATGGCCTTTTATGCGAACGCGGATTTGCGGGGTGTTGAGCAAAGGCTTCGCGCAGAAAGCGCCGCTGCTGAACCAGACTCTGAAATTCTGCTGAAGCAGTTGGAGGCTAAACCTGAACTCATGGATGCTTTCACGAAAAAGTTTGTTGAACAGTATGGAGAACAGATTATGAATCAGTTAGCAAAAAAACTGATTGGTGCATAAATACACAGGAAGGCATGAGACGACACAAAACGCTGCGGCAGTGCTCATTAGCAAAATGAGCAATTTTTTCAAGTTCGGCATAAAAATCGTTCGAGTCCTGTAATAGAAATTTGAGCAGATGGGAGTAAGAAGTCTCCACTCTAACCAATGATAAAAAGGAAATCTGTTCTAATCCTCATAGAGAAAAAAAGATAAGGAAAATGCCGCAACCTCTTGCGGTTACGGCATTTATGGCGTCCCCGGGCAGATTTGAACTGCCGGCCCCACGCTTAGGAGGCGTGTGCTCTATCCAACTGAGCTACGGAGACATATTCGATTTTTTATGGTCGAGGATGGAGCGATCCACCTCCCAGGACTTTGATGACCTGATTATTAGGAGGCGGTCGCTCTATACAGCTGAGCTACGGAGGCGGATACCCCGTTATTTTACCCCATAAGCAAGGCGCTGTCAATGCCTCACTCCGTCCGGAATACCTTCTCGAACTCCTCTGCCGTCATGGTCTCGTTGGCCAGCAGATACTCCGCCACCTCCACCAGCTGGGGCCGGTACTGCTCCAGAATGGCGATGCAGCGGGCGTAGGCGTCGTCCATGATGCGGCGGATCTCGCCGTCCATCTCCGCCGCCGTTTTCTCGGAGTAGGGCCGGGTCTGGGCCATGGACTTGCCGATGAACACCTCGTCGTGTCCGGCGTCGAAGGCCACGTTGCCCAGCTGCTCCGACATTCCGTAGGTGCCCACCATCTTCCGGGCCAGCTGCGTGGCACGGCTGATGTCATTGGAGGCCCCGGTGGAGATATCCCCCAGCACCAGCTGCTCCGCCGCCCGGCCGCCCAGCAGCCCGGCGATGCGGTCCAGCATATAGCTGCGGGAGAGGTACGACCGATCCTCGTCCGGTAGATAGATGGTCATGCCGCCCGCCTCGCCCCGGGGAACGATGGTGATCTGATGCACCGGGTCCAGATCGGGCAGTGCGTGCATCACCACGGCGTGTCCCGCCTCGTGATAGGCTGTCAGCCGCCGCTCCTTCTCCGGGATGACCCGGCTGTGCTTCTCCGGCCCGGCGATGACCTTGATGATGGACTCCTGCAGATCCTTCATGGTGATGAAGGACTCGCTGCTCCGTCCCGCCAGCAGGGCCGCCTCGTTGAGAAGGTTCTCCAGATCGGCGCCGGTAAAGCCTGCGGTACCACGGGCGATCTGTCTCAGATCCACGTCCTCCGCCAGCGGCTTGTTCTTGGCGTGTACCTGCAAGATCTCCTCCCGGCCCTTGATGTCCGGCAGCCCCACATAGACCTGCCGGTCGAACCGTCCCGGACGCAGCAGCGCCGGGTCCAGAATATCCACACGGTTGGTGGCAGCCAGCACCACCACGCCCTCGTTGGAGCCGAAGCCGTCCATCTCCACCAGCAGCTGGTTCAGGGTCTGCTCCCGCTCGTCGTGGCCGCCGCCCAGGCCGGCGCCCCGCTGCCGGCCCAC
>ENA-OUQS01000371-OUQS01000371.1-human-metagenome-genome-assembly--contig:-NODE-371-length-56013-cov-6.791772_pt1 | contig 56013 bp, 37 predicted proteins | sample MGYA00248463_ERZ548848 | MGnify/ENA primary metagenome ERZ548848 (study PRJEB26491, sample SAMN04978192) | human metagenome | host: Homo sapiens | study: EMG produced TPA metagenomics assembly of the human... | reverse complement strand
CCGCCACACGGTCGTGGCGCGTGTTGAAAGTCAGATTCTTGAACTGGTGGCTCTCGTCTATGAAGATGTGGTCGATGCCCATCTGTTTGAAGTCCACCACATCGTCCGTGCGTGACTTTATGGCGTGTTCCACCTTTTCCAGCTTCGCTTCAAGGTTGTGCTTGCGCTTCTCCAAGCCTTTCAGCATCGCCCGCGACACGTTCTTTCCCTGCCGGCGCAGCACTTCGAGATTTTCCTCCACAGAGTCAAGCTCCGCATGCAGGATGCGCTGCTGCAACTCCGGCGACTGGGGTATCTTACCGAACTGGTCGTGCGACATGATGACGCAGTCGTAGTCGTTGTTCTTGATGTTGTTGAAGAAACGGACGCGGTTGGCGGTGGAGAAGTCCTTCTCGGAGGCATAGAGGATGCGGGCGTTGGGATAGGCCGCCTGATAGGTGGCGGCTATCTCCGCCACATTAGCTTTCAGTCCGATAATCATCGGCTTGTGGGCGAGGCCCAACCGTTTCATCTCGTGCGCCGCCATGCACATTATCAGCGTCTTGCCGGTTCCCACCTCGTGGTCGCATATCCCGCCGCCATTCTGCTTGAGCATCCACACGCAGTCCTTCTGCGAGGGATAGATGTCCTTTACACCACGGCTTGACAGCCCCTTGAGGTCAAGGTCGGGAAAGGTCTGGTGCGAGCCGTCGTACTTCGGACGCACGAAACAGTTGAACTTGCGGTTGTACATCGTCACTAGCCGTTCCTTGAACTCCGGTGACTGCTCTTCGAGCCATTCGGAGAAGCCGTTTCGTATCTCGTCAATCTTGGCGTTGGCGAGCTGTATGCCCTCGGCATCGCGCACCTTGATGTCGTTGCCGTTCTCGTCCTCACCGATGCACTTCATCATGTCGGGACAGGTGTTGTGCAGGGCGTGCTTCAGCAGGCTCATGCCGTCGTAGTGGCGGTAGTAGCCCTTCACGCAGAACTCGTCCCAGATCTTGATGTTCTTGCGGTCGCAAACGGCGGAGAACTCGTCCATGCCGGGGGCGTAGGCGATGCGGACATCGGTCTCGTAGAGGTGGCTCATGTAGGCGGAGTAGATGCCCGTGGGTATCCAACGCTCGCCGAGGTTGAAGTCAAGCTCCTCGAAGGTAATGCGCTGCGGGGCTGCATCCTGCAATGCCTGCAACGCCTCTTTTGCCTCTGCCAGATGTTCATGCTCCCCGTTGTCAGCAATCCACGCCTCGATGCGCTCTGCCTTGTCGATGACGTTTCCGGCTATGAAGCGGTCGCTGATTTCGTAATTGTCCGCCAAGGGATTGAAATAGACCCTGCCATGCAGGGCTGAGAGCAGTTCCTCCACGGTGGTATCAGTGAGCGAGCGCATGTAGTCAAGATGAACCGTGCCGTACTTGTTGAGTGAGGCGGACAGGGCTTCCTCCGGCGAGTCGGCCTGTACAATCTCATCCATAGAGAAGGACACGGGACGCTCGAAGATGTCAGCCTTGACGAACTGCCCGTTCTCCTCACGCTCCAAGGAAAGGATGTCGCGTCCTGCGGCATCCATCAGCAGCAGCTTCACGTTCTGTTTGGCGTTGAGGTGGCCGTAGCGTAGGACAAACTCATCGTAGTAGGTGTTGAGGTAGCCTCGCTGCGGCTTGTTCTCCTCATGGTTCTCCGCCTCAGAGCTGTACAGACGCTCGTAGGCATCGCGCAGGGTGATGTAGAGCATCAGCTTCTCTTTCTGAAATCCATTCAAATCGGCGGGATGGAACATCGCACCGTAGGGCGTAAGGTCTTTCAGATAACCTACGTTCCTTGCCGCATCGAGCACGATGGAGCCTTCACGATGATGGGGTTCCAATGTGCGGTCGTAGGGATGCGGAGTGAGGTCAAGCGGGGGCTGCTTTACCTCTGCAGGCTTCGTCTCAGCTTCGGACAACGGCTTTATCTCTCCCATAGGAGGGATGAAGGCAGGATTGAGCGTATCTTTCACGCCCAATCTCTTCAACTGCTCTTGACGATGGCGTTCCGCTTCCTGTCGCAGTGCCACACGCCGTTCGGGCGTCAGCATCATCATGGCCTCATAGAATCCGTTGATGGGCGGATTGTCCTCCCAGTTGATGTCCGCATAGATGTCGCCCGGCAAAGTCTTTTTTTCTTCTTTGGGGGCATCGTCTTTTTCTTCTTTTGAAGTCAAAGAGTCTTTTTCACCTTGATCTGATAGAACACCTATCTGCCTCTTCGGTTTCTCCGCACGGGCAGGTTTTGGATTGTTCCCCTTTTGTGCCTGTTTAGCGGAGGCGGACTTCTTCTTATTTTTCGAGGATGGTTTCTCTTGCGGAACGGTGTACTCCCATAGGTCAAACAGGGTGAGCTGTACAGCCTTCCCCTCTGCGAAAAAATCTGTCAAGGGTTGTTCTTTCGGAGTCTCTGTATTTGTAGGAACTTCTTCCGTTATCTTGATTTCCTCGGTTGCAGACGGAATGGCTTGGACTTGCATCTCCTCTGTCACACCCTTATAGCGTGCCATATCCAATCGTGCAGCTAAATCAGTGTCTATTCTTTTGCGTAGGTCCTCGGCGATTCCCGTCACACCGCCCTCATGCAGATAGACCATCGCAGGTTTCCCGTATGGGTCGGTGTCCAGTTTGGCACTGGTGTGTATGACCAATTCGGGATGTGCCAGCAGATAGCGGTTGGTCGTCACATGGGTATGGTTGTCCTTCACCGTCTGCGTCAACAGTTGGTCATCCTCCGACAGCTCTTCCTTGCGGCTGTTCTTCTGGAGGATAATCAAGTCGCAGCCCACCTCGGTGTTGGCGTTCTCCGTGAAGAGATTGTTGGGCATTCGCACCACCGACAGCAGGTCGGCGTTCCTCATCATCAGGAAGCGGGTGCCGTTGTTGCTCTCACTGTCCAGCACACCCTGCGAGGTGAGGAAAGCGACGATGCCGCCGTCACGCACGGCATCGATTCCTTTCAGGAAGAAGTAGTTGTGTATCTTCTTCGCCGCTGCCCGGTGCATGAGGGAACGCTTCTCATACTCCGCATCGAATACGGCGATGTCGCCGAAGGGAATGTTGGACAGGGCAAGGTCGAAATGGTCGTTGAAAGGTCTTTCTATTTTCTCAAAACCTTCTATACGCACTTTCCGGTCGGGATGAAGGTGGCGGAGCATCCTGCCCGTCAGCAGGTCCTTCTCGAAAGCCATCACATCGGCTTGGGGTGCGTAGCGCAGCATGGAGTCCACGAAAGCTCCCATGCCTGCCGACGGCTCCAGCAACTGTACGGGCATGATGCCTTGCCCCGCAAGCACGCCTGCGAGGGTATCTGTGATTTCCTTCGGGGTATAGAAGGCCGTGAGCACGGAGCCTTTCAGCGAATCGACATAACGCTTGTACTCCGTCTCGTTACGGCTGTTCTCACGGATAAGGCGGTGGAGTTCCGCCGTGGGGGCAAAGAGTTCGAGATCGGATTTCGCCCAGTGGACGGCATCCATCAGTTCCTTGGCGGGATTCAGGATGCACTTCAATCCTCCGAAGCCGCAGTACCTACGCAGTATGTCGCGCTCGGCCTCGGTAGGGGTGCGCCCTTCCCGGTCAAGGAGGAATGCCGTCCGTATCGCCTCGATGTTGTCCCTCAGTCGCTGTTTGCGGTTAAACGCCATACTCGGCCAGATAGAGTACGACAGCTCCCGTCAGTTCGCTGTACAGCAGGTCGTAGTCCGGCGACTGGGCGAAATGGTCGTCGGACAGGTCGTAGATGGAGAACACGCTGTCCACCAAGGGCAGCAGTTTCGCGGTAAGGGCTTCCTGCCGCGTTTCGGGTATTTCGTAGGCAAACTCGTTCGTGATGACCTCACGCAGGATGGCGTATCTGGAGTGGTGCAGCCCTTTCAGCAGGGTCTGCATCGCCAGTTCCTGCGCTCCCTCGATGGGATAGCCCTCACGGCGTGCCTGTTCGTAGGCAGTTGCGGCCAGGTCGGCACGGGTCTCGATGAAGGAGGCATCGCCAGCCTGCTCAAAACGGTTCTCTTGAAGGTGTTTTTGCAGATAGAGGTGGTAGTACGACAGCTCTTTCTGATTCTTTTCGTTCTTGTTCATGTCTATTCTTGGATTTAGTGGATAATAAGATGTGGATAGAAGAAAAAAAGCACTCCGGGTATCCCTCCCGAAGTGCCACCACTAAATCCAAAGTAAATCAGTCCGGTCTTAGAAGAACAAGAACGAAAACGATTCATCTTTGATTCAGTGGCGAAGGTACTCATTTATTTCCTCTTCGGGGAATGTTTTCCCTTGTTTTTCACTTCGGGGAAGACAAATACCGTGTTGAAGTCGGCATCAAAGGCGATAATGGCATCGAAACTCTTGCCTTGCTTGCTCTTGAAGCCTTTCAGCAGGGAGGTCTTCCCGGTGGTGAGCAGTTCCTTGATCTCCTCGTCCTTCAGGTCGCGGTTGGCTTTCTGACGGAATACGGGCAGACCGCATTCGGGATTGTCGCAACGCACCACTTTGCCGTAGAACTGCATCTGCCCCTTGCCGCACTTGGGACAGGTGCAGCCGGAGGGCTTGTGCCCGAAGATTTTGTCGCAGGAGAGCAGTTCGGCGGTGATTCCCGTGGTGTATCGCTCTATCTCCTCATGGAAGGCGGAGGCTTCCTTCTCCCCACGCTCGATGCGTGCCAGTTCACGTTCCCACTCTCCCGTTAGGGCGGCATCGGCGATGCGCATCCCTTTCACTACGGAATAGAGGGCCAGCCCCTTCTCGGTGGGCACGAGCGACTTCTTGCAACGCTGTACGTAGCCGCGGGCAACGAGTGTCTCGATGATGGTGGCACGGGTGGCGGGAGTACCGATGCCACATTCCTTCATGGCTTGGCGCACCTCTTCATCCTCCACGTCCTTGCCTGCCGTCTCCATGGCCGACAGCAGGGTGGCTTCGGTATGCAGGGGCTTCGGCTTGGTCTTGCCCTCGGTGAGGCTGATTCCGCATACGGCAAGGGTGTCGCTGCTCTTCCAAGGCGGAAGTACTTGTTCCTCGTTCTCTTCGCCCAGCACGGCACGCCATCCCGCCTGACGGATGACGCAGCCCTTGGCGGCAAACTCCGCCTCGCTACTGAGGGCGGTGACGGTGGTGAGTTCCTTGACGCACTTGTCGGAGAAGGCTTCCACCATGCGCCCGGCTATCATCTGATAGACGGTGTTGTCCTCCTTGGAGAGGAAGAGGGGCTTCTCGCCCGTGACAAGCAGGGCGTGGTGGTCGGTCACCTTGCTACCGTCCACGCTGCGGCGGGTAAGCCTGTCCCTGTGAGGCACCTTGCCGATCCATTCGGGATAGCCGCCCAGGAAGGCGAGCAGCTTGGGGATTTCGGCAAAGACATCTTCGGGGATATAGCGGCTGCCGGTGCGAGGATAGGTGATGAGCTTCTTCTCGTAGAGCTTCTGCGCTATCTCCAAGGTTTTCTCCGCCGTGAGGCCGTGCTTGGCGTTGGCTTCCTTCTGCAGGGTGGTGAGGTCGTAGAGCAGTGGCGTATCCTCCACCTTCTCCTTGCACTCCACCTTGGTGACAAGCAGGGAGGACTGCGCCTTTATCTTATTATATATATGCTCCGCAGGGGACTTCTCCTTCCACTTCTCTGCGGAAGAGAACTTCACCGTCTGTTCCCCTGTGCCGTCCGTAGATAGATGCACCTGCCAGAAGGCTTCGGGCGTGAAGCGTTTGTGCTCCCAGTAGCGGGCGCACACCATGGCCAGCGTGGGTGTCTGTACACGTCCGAGGGAGTAGGTGCCCCTGCCTGCGGCGATGGTCATGGCCTGCGTGGCATTGATGCCCACTAACCAGTCGGCCTCGCTACGTGCCTTGGCGGCATGATAAAGGCGGTCGTAGCGGTTGCCCTCTTCGAGGTGGCGCAGTCCCTCGCGGATGGCCTTGTCGGTGAGGGAGCTGATCCAGAGGCGTACGAAGGGCGTGCGGCAGTTCAGGTAGCTGTAGAGGTAACGGAAGATGAGCTCGCCCTCGCGCCCTGCATCGGTGGCCACTACAATCTGTTCGCTCTCGCTGAATAGCTTGCCCACGATGCGTATCTGCGTGACGACACTGGGTTCGGGCTTGTAGCCTTTCTCCGTCTTGGTATGACGGGGTTGCAGTGTAAAGGTGTCGGGCAGTATGGGCAGGTGCTCACGGGCGAAGCCGTGGATGCCGTAGCCTTCGGGCATGGTGAGTTGCACCAGATGCCCGTAGGCCCATGTGACGGCATAGTCGTTGCCGGAAAAATAACCTTCTTCTCTCTTGGTCGCGCCCACGATGCGGGCTATCTCACGTGCCACGGAGGGCTTCTCTGCGATAATGGTCTTCATACTGATTTACTTTTTTCTGTTTTTACCTATTATTTCTATTCTCATGTTCGGGATAATGATGGATTTAGTGGTGGCACTCCGGCTCATACCTTCATGCCTTTGCTCTTGCGTTTCTCCTGCTTCTGCTGGGCATCGTCCTTCGGGGCGGTCTGTCCCTTCTGCAGCGGCTCGTTGACATTCTTGGTTGCCTCGTTGGTCTTGCCCTGACTGTTGACGGCGACCTGCGTGCGGCTCTCGTTTGCCGGAGCTACCTTCTGGGCATTGTCGGGATTGGTGTCGTAGCGATAGGGACGGCCTTTGTCGGGATTGAAGCGGAGGTACATGGTGGAGGGCACGCCCTTGTCGTCGGGCACGTTCTCCAGCTTGACGGTCTTGCCCGCCACGTAGTCGGCTTTCTGCTCCTCGGTGAAGGGCACGCCCTTCCACTTGGTGATGGGGCGGATGCTGCCATCCTCGTTGGTCCATGTGTTGCGACGTTGCTTGCCGGGTTCCTGTTGCGGGGTTTCCTGTGCCACTTTGGGTGATTCCTTGTTGCTCTGCTCCTCCACGGTACGGGGCGACTTACCCGTGCCGGGCACGAACTCCACGCCTCGCTGCTCCACGTTCACCTGCAGGGTGGTGACGAACTTGCGGCCGTCGTTGCGCTCGATGAGCTTGTCCTTGACGGGCAGTCCGGCACGGAGCATCTCTCGCTCCTGTGGGGTGATCTCCGTCTTACCGATGCGTTCGGGGATGCGGATGCGGGCGGCGGGCATGTCGGTAATCTCGTTGGTCTTGCGGTCGATGCTGATGAAGGAGGGGGTTATCTCACCCGTGGCCTTGTCCACCAAGTCCACGATTCTGCCGAGGTTGCCAGTCTCCTTTAGGGCTTTCTTCTCCTCTGGGGTGAACTTGTGACCCTTGTACTCATCGAGCTTCTGCTCCTTGCGGATGAAGTGGGGAACGAGACGCACGTTGCCGTCGTCGTCCTTGCGGAAGGAGAGGCGGGCATCGAGGCTGAACGACTCTCCTCCGAAGTTGGGCGTGACACGCACGAGGTCGGACTTGCCGTAGTTGAGCATCTTCTGCAGGTCGCCGGACTGCTCCAGCTCCTCACGCTTCACGCCCCAGTTCTTTTCCAAAGCCTGCCAGTCAATGCGGCTTTCGTCAATGGGCTGGTAACCTTGCCTTTGCTTGTTCTCCTGTTTGTTCTCCTGTGCATTCTGCTGCACGTTTTCCTGTTGTTTTGTTGCCTGTCGGCTTCCTCCTTCTTGCTGGGCATAGTCCAAGCGAGACTTGGCCTCTGCTCCAGCTTCGTACGTCGGTTCCATGTTTTCTTGTTTTTGGGGTTCTACATTGTTTGTCTGATTCTGTTCCTGCTTCTTATCTTCCTGTGCCTTCTGCTCCTGCGCCACCTGTTTTTCGTAGGCAGAGGTGTCCACCTTGTGGGGCGCGAGCAGTTCGGCATTGGCCACTGGGTCTTTCAGCAGTTCCTTCATCACGCCGAGCAGGTTCTCCGCCTGGTCTGCCGCAATACGGTAGAAACCGAATCGGCTGGGTTCCTTGCACTGCCGGAAGAAGTTGCGGAAAAAATTGTCGAGCACGTCGCCGTTCTTGTCGAACTGGAGGAAGTCCTGTGCATTCTCCATCTTTGGCGGTGTGCGTCTGGGAGTGCCGTCCGCCTGTAGTCCGGCCACCACGCTGATTTCGCCCGTCTTCTCGTCACGGACTATCAGCACGTCTTTCTCGTCTTTTTTCTTTGCCATCTTGATTGACTTTTAATTGTGAAACATTGATTGTTATCGGATGCGGGCCTTGTAGTCCGCCATCTTCTCTTTCTGGAAACAGTCGATATGCTCCGAGAGGAACTTCTCCACGTCCGACTCCTTGTAGTAGGTCTTCTGCCGGAGCATGAGGTAGGGCAGGATGCCTAACGTGCGGTAGCGTTGCAGCGACCGCTTGCTCACCTGTAGCATCAGGCAGAGATCCTGGTTGTCGTAGAGGCGTTCGCCGTTGTACAACTTGCACTCCGTGCCTTCCTCCTGACCTGCCGCCTGTCGCTGGCTGCGGAAGAGCAGGTCATCGAGCATTTTCTCGTGTCTGTCGAGCCGCTCCATGAGGAGGTGGAACAGCCGTTCTATCTTGTAGGTATCCATTTTCTTTTCCGTTTTTATGTTTTCTTGCCTATCCTTACCATATACTGTCTGTGCAGCTCACCGATGCGCTCTGCGTTGCCGCTCATGGAGCACTCCTTCATCATGCGCTCCACATCCGTGAGGCGGTAGCGGCAGGTACGCCCCATCAGCGAGAAGGGGATGCGCCCCTCGTCCCGATAGCGTTGCAGGGTGCGCAGACTGATGCCGAGCATGGCGGTCACCTCCTTGCTGGTCAGCCACCGTTCCTGTGGCTGCACGGGCTGTCTGTCCTCATACTTGCGGATGTGCTCCGCTATCTTCTCGATGTGTCCGACCAGTTCCTGAAAGGCGGCACTTTCCATCATTATTACGTTCATAATCAATACTGTTTTTTCTTGTTTCTGCTGCAAAATTACAGGGTATGGAAAGTGCAAACTTATGACTCATAGATGACTCATAGAAGATTTTCTTTCAACTGGCTTTGGATGGCACATCTTTCGGTTCCACATGCTGCCACCTGCGCTGGAAATGAGTGGTTTTAGGAGGTCGCGGCGTAACTTTGCACCGACAATCACAGCAACACTCAGAATCATGGAAGTAGTAATCATTGAAAGAAAGGCGTTCGAGGCACTGATGGCGGATGTCTCGTCGCTGACGGAGAAGGTGAACCGTCTGTGCGGTCGTGAAAGCGACAGGCGCATGGCGAAGTGGATGGACAACGAGGAGGTGTGCAGGCTGCTGCGCCTCAGTCCGAGAACCTTGCAAACAATGCGGGACAAGGGATTGATTGCCTGCTCGCAGATTGGCAAGAAGTTCTACTACCGCAGGGAGGACGTGGAAAGCCTCGTCACTAATAGTAAGGAGAGCAGCCTATGAAGCAGGAGATTCTCACGCTGGAGCAAGGGCAGGTGGCGGACATGCTCCTCTCGCTGAAAAGCAGCCATTGCAGGATAAACCGCTTCCTGCAGGACTATACCCCTCCGCTGAACGGTGACCGTTACCTGACGGACAAGGAGGTGGCGGAAGCATTGAAGGTGAGCCGCCGCACTTTGCAGAACCTGCGCAACAACCGTTTGCTGCCGTTCATCCTGCTTGGCGGCAAGGCTCTCTATCGGGAGTATGACATACAGCGTCTGCTCGAAGTGAACTACCGCAAAGCGGATGTATAGCATGTATGGGGACGAAAAAGACGGACGGGCAACCCTGATGATAGGATTGTCCGTCCGTCTTTTCGTTTGTGATGTCTGTCTTTCAGTTATTCCCGAAAGTCCACAGGGGAATGATGATGGCCTGGTGCACCTCTTTGTCTTTTTCTTTCGTCGCTGTCTCTTTCAGCCACTGGCGGAAGGCGTGGGCATAGAAGGTGCTTGCCCGATAGGCCAAGGCGACGATGATGTCCCAGTGGTAGATGTCCACGGAACAGCCCTCCGCCATGCGGATATACTTGCACGCCTCATAGTCCACCAGCACACCCGTCTTGCGGATGCCCTTTATCTCCCTGCCTACGGTGGCGGCAGGGAGGTTGAACAGGTCGGCTATCTCGGTGAGGGTCATCCACACCTCTTCCAGCGGGTTGCCCTCCATGCGCACGTGACCGCGCTCGTCTATTCTGAGGATTCTTCTCATGTCGTTCCGTGTTAGATGGTCTGACAAATGAACTGCTCCATGGACTCTATCTGCTTGGACAGGCGTTCCATGTCGTTGCTTACCTTCTCGGCGGTGATCTTCGCATAGATCTGCGTACTGCGGATGCTGGTGTGGCCCATCATTTTTGACAGCGTCTCAATCGGCACGCCGTTGGAAAGGCAGATGGTGGTGGCATACGAGTGACGGCTCTGGTGCCAGGTGATGTTCTTGTTGATGCCGCAAAGTTTGGCGACTGCCTTGATGCCGTATCGACAATGGGGATAGCAGGGGACAGGCAACAGCCGTCCGCCGTCCGCCATGCCGCTGTACTTCTCAATGATGTGCCGAGGCACGTCGAGCAAGCGGATGTTCGACTCCACACCGGTCTTCTGGCGGTTGGTCTTTATCCACAGGTGTCCGTCGAAGGAGGTCTGCAGGTTCTCCTCCATCAGGTTATACATGTCCCGCCAACTCAGTCCCGTGAAGCAGCAGAAGATGAAGAGGTCCCGAATGAGTTCATAGCTTTTCTTCTTGAACGTGCCGTTGATGAGTGCCGTAATCTCCTCCTTGGTCAGGAAGCCGCGTTTGGTCTCCTCTTTCGTGATGTGGTAAGCATAGAAGGGGTCACGCGCCAGCCAGCCGTTGTTGATGGCGGTGAAGATGATGCTGCGGAAGGGCATCATATACGACCACACGGTGTTGGTGCAGTGGTTTTTCTCCGTGCGGAGGAACAGTTCGAAGTCAGTGATGAAGGCGGGTGTCAGCTCTCGCAGGGCGATGTCGCTCATCTTGTAGCGTTGCTTGATGAACTCTGACAGGTGGTTATATACCACGCAGTATTTCCAGTAGCTGCGCTCGCTTTTCATCTTGCCCACCTGCTTCGCATAGTCCTCGTTATGTTGCTTGAACACGGCCAGCAGGGTCTTGTGGTTCTGACCCAGCCCCAGATAGGCGTTGCGCACCTTCTCCGCCGTGACATACCCGTCGGTGTCGCACACCTCCTGATACGCCTTGTTGATACCCAACCGTATCTTGTCCAGCATACGGTTGCCTTCCTGTGCCACGAGACTGCGGCCTGTCAGCTTGCCCAGTTCCACGTTCCACATTTTCTCCTCCACGTCCAGCTTGCTGCTGAACTGTGATACCTTTCCGTTCACCGTGATACGGCACATCACGGGAATCATTCCGTTCTTTTTCGGCGCGTTGCGCTTGAGGTAGAACAACACCCTGAAAGTGCTTCTGCTCATACTCTACGTTTTTTAATTGCAAAATTAGTTTCTGTAGAGCTGAAAGGCTGTAAGCAAACCGCAGCACATCGGTGCAATCGCATCCGCTTCATGTCTTTTTCGTCCTTTTCCCGCAGGCATAATCAGCCATTACCCTAATTTTGCCTTCTGAAACACTGTATTCCAATAGTTTACAGCCATATCCTTACGGGCTTTTCGGACCTCTTCGCCAGCGAAAAGAGTAACGGGATAGTAACGCAACTCTTGCTTCAACTGACTTTTTTGTGGCATCCATTGTCTTCACAGAGAATCCAACTAAATCAATTAATCCGCTCATTCTCATAGTTTTTTCATCATTCTGCCCTCATTCTCAGTTTTTTGTTATATCTTTGCAAGAGATGTAAAGAAAGGTTATGTCTCGGTATATAGTTGAGGACAGCCTGCATTTTTTCGGTTAGCATAAGACATTTGTATAAATGAATAACACATACAAAATCAAGTATATATGGTAGAAATTGGAACGGTACTAACTCCTGTCGGTAAGAAAGCTTTGCTTTGCGGAAGTGGAGAATTGGGTAAAGAAGTAGCAATAGAACTGCAACGTTATGGTGTGGAGGTGGTTGCTTTGGATAAGTATGCCAATGCCCCGGCTATGCAGGTCGCTCATCGCAGTCATGTTTTGTCTATGCTCGATGGCAAAAAGTTGAGAGAAGTGATAGAAACGGAACGTCCAGATTACATCATTCCCGAAGTAGAAGCTATCGCGACAGATACGTTGGTGGCTCTCGAAAAAGAGGGGTATTCGGTTACACCTACTGCGACGGCCGCCTACCTGACTATGAACCGGGAGGGCATACGTCGTTTGGCCGCAGAGCAACTGGGATTGCCTACGTCGCCTTATAAATTTGCCTCTACACGAGAAGAGTTCGAGGAGGCCGTGAAAGAAATAGGCATGCCATGTGTGGTGAAACCTATCATGAGTTCTTCGGGACACGGACAGAGTGTCGTGCGTACGGCCGATGATATCGATAAGTCGTGGCACTACGCTCAGGAAGGGGGACGAGCCGGAGCCGGTCGGGTTATTGTGGAAGGATTCGTGCAGTTCGATTATGAAATTACTCAACTTACTGTTCGTCATTCTGCCGGGACGACTTTTCTAAAACCGGTAGGCCACGTACAAGTAGATGGTGATTACCGGGAATCTTGGCAACCACAGGTTATGTCGGAGAAAGCATTGCAAAAAGCTCAGGATATAGCCCGGAAAGTTACGGATGCTTTGGGTGGATATGGTATTTTTGGAGTAGAACTTTTTATTAAAGGGGACGATGTCCTTTTCAGCGAAGTCTCTCCTCGCCCGCACGATACGGGAATGGTGACTATGATTTCGCAAGACATGTCACAATTCGCCTTGCATGCCCGTGCTGTTTTAGGGTTACCTGTTCCCGGAGTTCGTTTCTATGGCCCATCGGCATCTCGTGCTATCGTTGTAGAAGGAGATACGGATAAAGTTGTATTTGGTAACCTCGATGAGGTTCTTTCGGAAGAAGGAGTACAAATGCGAATTTTTGGGAAGCCGGAAGTTGTCGGACACCGTCGATTAGGTGTGATTTTGGCGACAGCCGATACGGTGGAGGAGGCGCGAGCGAAGGCCGATCGTGCATACAAGAAATTGAAAGTAAAATTATTGCCCAGATAAATGCCAGTTTGAGAAACTGCTTTGGGCGGTTGAATAACGAACGAATTAAAATGAAGAGGCCCGGAAATTTAATTTCCGGGCCTCTTTGTTGTCTGGAAGTTTTAAAAGCTATTCAACGATGAATTTACCCGTATGAAATTTTTCATCTATTTTATACAAAGCAAGATAGGCTCCCTTTTTTAGATAAGAGGTATCGATTGTACATTTATCAATTTGTTTGAGTAACATTTGACCCGTAAGGTCGAAAATGTTTAATTCGGAAGCACAGCCTTGTGCAATTCTGATAATTTCACCTTGTTTAACCACCGAGGGAATTAAGTTACCTTTTTCGGTATCTTGGCGGGCTTCGTCAATAGCCGAAACAACATTGATTTGAGTTTGGTCTTTCAATTTTATATCGCGAGATGAAAATCCAAGTTCGATGTTGTATTCCCCGTTATCGACAACGAAATTTTTCCGATTGACATCGTAATAAGAAAACGCATCTTTAGAAAGGTACAAAGTCACGAATTTTTCTTCTTCGGGTTCAAGATATACTTTTTGGTAGCCTTTGAGTTCCCTTATCGGGCGTTCGACAGGGCTGCTGCCGTTCTTGCCTACATACAGTTGAATGACTTCTGCACCGGCAACCTTTCCGGTATTCTTTATTTTGCAAGAAACTTCGACTAAATATTTGTCGTCGGAAGATTCCGTGATTTGCATATCGGAAAGATTGAATGTCGTATAGGACAATCCGAAACCGAACGGATATTGGACCTCTGTACCGGCTTTGTCGTATCCACGATATCCCATCATAATACCTTCGGTAAAATTCACTTGTTTGGTCCCATTATCGTAATAGCTGTTGTAACAGGGATTATCTTCCCATCTTTTTTCAAATGTTACAGGGAGTTTTCCCGAAGGGTTGTACTCTCCGAATAACACTTCGGCCATCGCGGTTCCGGCTTCTTGTCCGCCGTACCAACCCCAAAGGAGACCTTTCATTTTAGGTTCCCAGTCTTGCATTTCTACGTTTCCGCCGGCATTGACGACTCCGATCATCGGTTTGGAGCTCTTTTGGGCGGCTAGGACGAGGTCCTTTACATCTTGGGGCAATCCGAAGGACCGTTCTCCGGCTTCGGCTTCGCTACTTGAATTGTGACCGATGAATGCGACGATTATGTCGGCTTTGTCCAATTCGTTTTGGAACCGGTTTTCATCTCCGTCTTTGAGCCATGCCAAATCGATACAGGCTCCGCCTCCTCCCTGAAAATAATCCAGTTGAATTTTGTAGGCTTTCCCTGCTTCCATTTTCATGGTATAACGTTTTTCACGAGTGGAACCCGATTTGAATTCATCGATGACCGTTTTTCCATCGAGAATTAAACGGAAACCGTCATCTCCTTTCACGATGAAAGTATAGTTCGATGTTTCTTCGGGACGAATTTCACCGGTCCATTTGACCGAGAAATAGTTTTTCTCGACATTGGCAGCATCGGGTCCCGAGGTCCATTCAAAGTTGATACGACTGTCTATGCGGGTAGTTACAGGAGTTCCTGATAGATTCTCGTTGTTGTAAAATTCGGCTTTGAGACCATGTTCGTTCGAGCCGGCAGCTGTATACAGAACATCTTCCATGTGATCATAGAGATCGACAAGTGTAACGTTGATGCCTTTTTCATTTGCCAGCTTTTTCAATCCGTCGAAGTAAGACACATAATGGAAAGGTCTTACCAGTCCGCTTCCGCCACCGGCCGCATAAATTGTAGCGTTATTACCGATTACGGCAATGTTTTTAATCGTATTGGCGTTCAACGGCAGAATGTTCGATTCGTTTTTCAACAACACGATTCCTTCTCTCGAAATTTCCAATGCGGCTTTTGCCGTTTCGGGGTTGTCGAGGGGAATGCTCGGATCTAATTGTTCTTTGTCGAAGAATCCGAATCCGATCATCGTTTGTAAGATATGTTTGACTTTCAAATCGATTTCGCTCATATTTATTTCTCCGGTTTCGAGATAATGGCGCAGAGCTTCCTCGTTTTCGATTTCATTTCCTGCCATTTCCAAATCGAGTCCATTTTTAACCGCCGGAACACAGTTATGAGTGGAGCCCCAGTCGGACATCACGAGCCCGTTGAATCCCCATTGTTCCCGTAGCACTTCTTTGAGCAACCAGGGATTCTCGGTTGTCCATACGCCGTTGAGCAAGTTATAACTGCTCATGACAGCACCGACTTCTGCATTCTGGACGGCCGATTTAAATGCCGGGAAATAGATTTCATGTAAGGTTCGCTCGTCAATGTTGGAACTCACATAATTACGGTCATATTCTTGGAAGTTGGCCGTGAAGTGTTTGATTACTCCCATCACTCCGTTTTCTTGTAATCCCTTGATATATCCGGTAGAAGTCGTTGCCGTCAAGAAAGGGTCTTCTCCCATATATTCGAAGTTCCGACCACAGAAAGGAGCTCTTGCGATGTTTACGGCAGGACCTAATAGAATATTTACACCACGAGCCTTGCAGTCTTGTGCCAAAGCTGCGCCGAACGCATAGGCCATATCCGGATTCCATGTGGCTGCCAGTAAAAGATCGCAAGGATAAGCCGTGGAAGCTCCCCATGTACCTACGCCCTGCGGTCCGTCGGACATTTTTATAGCCGGAACATTTAATCGGGGAATAGCGCGGGTGTACATCCAATCTATACCACCGATATAGGTCAGGCGTTCTTTTACTGTCATATTTTTTAAAATATCCTCGGCTCTTTTTTCTACTTCGGGAGTAAACCACGATTGGGAGAAAGCCGGTAATGCTAATGATAGCGATAAGGCTATCAAGGGTAGTTTATATCTTCTGGATTTCATGGTTCAATGTTTATTTAACAATTAGTTTTTCTATTTTATTTTTACTTCCGTCATTAGCCGATACAATGTATGCTCCGGCATTCAGTACGATTTCTCGGTATGAAACATCAGTCGTACCTTGTTCGATCACTGTTCCCGACAGGTTATATACCGTGTAGTTTACCGGTTTGCCCTCTGTTTGAGAAATAATGATTTTCCCTTGATCCGCAATGATGGAAAGTGTTTTGTCCTGGGCGGCGTTGATGCCGGCTCCGTTAAATTCTTTACCGAAGATTTGGAATTTAAGGAGTTGAATGTCTTTTGCTCCATTATTAGCTTCTACGTCGAGCATGACTTTGGTGAATCCCGTGGACGAGTTTACGTTATATTTCAAAGTAGAATACCGGGTGGGGAAGTATGTGTCTGTCTGACGGTCGAGTTCTACCCAGCCCAATTCTTCGTTATAAGCATTTAAAATCCATTTGCGAGGATCCCGGTCGGGATAATCATGAGCGTTTGTAAGGGCATAAGATTCGATCGTATAGGGCTTTTCCAAATCTATTTCTACATAAAAACTCGTTGCCTCATGTGCATAATATTTGGTGCTCATGTTCCGGTCGAACAGATTGTAAAATTCTTCGGAGAAATTATCACCCGATTCTCCGATAGGATATGCCGATACATTGGAGCGGACATCGATATTTTCAGTCAGGTCGGTCGGAAAATTTTTGTCTCCCGAAGCGACATAGGGCAGACCGAACAATTGCCATTCTGCAATTTCGAGATTTTCGTGGGTTGCCGCTAATTTGTAATATTGTGCGGCGTCTGCTGCTGCGGTTCCCGGATATCGGGTTATTTCATATAGGTGGGCTCCGTCGAGATCGGTTACTTTATCGTAAGAAATTTCTTTCCATGTAGAGCCATTGGCCGAAGCATATAATTTCCAAGTGTCAACGTCGATTTCACTGTCGATACCTGCTGAGAGTAAGAATCCCGTCAAGAGTACCGGTTGCTGGCATTTGGCTACGATTTCTACATTCGATGTCTCGGGAACATAATAAGTGTATTCATCATTATCGGTCAACAAGCTCAGCGTAGAATTTTCTTGTGTAGAAGAAATTTCGGCCTCGTCGGTAAAATCATACGAGTAAGCGATTTTCTCGACTTCTGGTTTGTCTATTTCTTCGGTCGTTGTACATATCTCGAATTTATCGATATTGGGGCCATTGTCCTCGTGTAGTCCGAAAGTCAGGGTGTTTGTTCCCTTATCGAGATATATCAAGGTAGATACCATTGAGGTAGGGGCATTGTCCCAGTTGGGGGAGTCTTTCGTACGAATGATACTTTTTTGATAGTGGTTGACCTTGATGGTGAGAGCTCGGCTCGACCCCATCGAATAGACTTTCAATTCGTAAGTCCCGGCTTCGGGTATCTCGACGTTGTTGAACCGTAAATAGGAGTTAGCGGCTAAGTCGAAGTCTCCGATATATTTGCCTCCCGATAGACCGACAACGGAAGAACCGTCGGTAGGTTTTACTTTCAGGTTTCCGAATAATTGAGCGGTTTCGGCTTCGAGAACGATAGGAAACTCTCCCGGTTTCGGAAGCTCTACATCGGTTGTAATGATTTCGAATTTATCCATATTAGGGCCACCGCTTCCCATAGGAGTAATTTTTATCGTATTTTTCCCTTTATCCATGTAGATATAGGTACTCATTTCGTTTGTGGGAGGTACGTCCCAACCCGGTGTCGTATTGGAGACCGTCGATATGTATTCGGAATAGTTATTGACTTTAACGGCAATAGACCTATTCTGCATACTCATGTAATAAGTTTTGAATTCATAAGTCCCGGCTTCGGGCACTTCAACATCGTTAAAAACTATGGAGCTACCGGGGTCGTTATCACCTACATATTTACCGCCCGAGATTCCTTCTACGGTACTACCGTCGACAGGTTTTACTTTTGCAGGCAGTGTGATTATTCCCTTTTCTGCTTCGAGCGTTACAAGCACGTCTTGGGCTTGTAGCCACGGAGCCGTCATTAAAGCAGCTCCTAACGACATTAGTCGCCAGATGGAATATCTGTTTTTCATGATAAAAAAGTTTTAGTAAAGAGAGAGTGCATCGACCGATGCACTCTCTTCATTTTTTAAAGATTTATTGTTACACCTTTTTTCAACGAACCGGAACCTTTATATACTTTCCCGTTCATCATTAATTCTACATTCAGAGCTTTGATTTCTTTCTCTATTTTACGTTTACCCTCTTTGGAAGCGAGAGAGACTTTTACTTGATTGTTTTTCTTCTCGGCAGAGAATGTCATCAAGCTATAATCTCCGCATTGGAAATTCCAGCCGTCTCCGGCATCCCAATAGAGTTGACCGTGAGCTTTTCCGTTCTCATCGAGGCATACAAAAAGAGTAAGAGGTTCGAACGAATTTTCGGTGGTGCTTTGTATAACCTTTCCGACCGGAACGATGCTTCCGCCTTTGATTTTCAATTTGGCTTGGTACTTATCGCTGTATTCTCCATCGATCAGTGTCATATTTTCCCAAATTCCGTAAGGCAATACGGGATTCTCGGCGAAAGCGGGAATAACAAGGACATTGTCTCCCAATAGGAAAGCCTGTTGCTCGCTGCGCAATCTCAGGTCTTTGGGGTCGGCGAAAAATACAGGTTCCATAACCGGAACACCTGTCTTGTGAGCTTCGTAGAACAACGTGTAGAAATAGGGAAGCAATCGGTAACGACGTTCGAGGGCAATACGAGAGGTGTTTTCTATGGCCTCGCCGAAAGCCCACGGTTCTTTGTCGTTGGTTCCTGCACAAGCATGACCTCTGGCAAAAGGTAAAAATACTCCGAATCCCAACCAATGAGCCCATAAATCGGCATCCGTATTATTTAAGAATCCTCCGATATCGGGACCGTTGAATGCTTGACCTGAAAGGCCTAATGTAATGGACATAGGTACGGAAAGTTTCAAGTGATCCCAGCCAGCCCAGTTGTCACCTGTCCAAGTTGCTGCATATCGTTGATAACCCAGTAAACCGGCACGCGTAAGAAGGAAGGGGCGTTTTTCGGGGTTGACTTTCATAATCCCTTCATACGAGGCTTCGACCATAAGACGACCGTAGGCGTTGTGGTAGAGCAGGTGAGGGCCGGCGGGTAAATTGCCGCCTCCTCGGTGAGGAGTATCGTAAGGCATGGTTCCAATGCGGTTTTCTTCGGGAATATCGTCGTCGGTAACGGCCGGCTCATTCATGTCGTTCCATACGCCGTCGATTCCCAATGCCAAGAAATCTTTATACAAATTGGACCACCATTCACGGGCTTTGGGCATGGTAAAGTCGGGGAATGCGCAATATCCCGGCCATACTTTACCTTCGTAAATTTCACCGTTGGGGCGTTTTACCCACACATCGTTTTCTGTTCCCGATTGGTAAACGTGGTAGTTTTTGTCCACTTTGGCTCCGGGATCGATCATATATACGGCTTTGAATCCTTTTTGATGAAGTTCCTCATTCAAGGCTTTGGGGTCGGGGAAAGTCGTTTCGTTGAATGTGAAAATACGGTATCCGTCCATGTAGTCGATGTCCATCCAGATAGCATCGCAAGGGATATTCCTGCTACGGAAGTTGTCTGCGATTTCCCGTACTTTCTGCTCGCTGCCGTAGGAGAAACGACATTGATGGTATCCCAAAGTCCAACGGGCGGGCATCGTGATGGTCCCGGTCAGTTCGGCAAGGCCTTTGAGGACATCTTTGGGGGATTCTCTGTCGATGATGTAAATGCGGAATAGAGCTCCCTCTGTGTTAAATTCGATTTTGTCGGAATTGGTATGCAGTTCCGATTTCCAGCTGCTGTCGAACAAAATACCGAAAGCGCTACCGTCCCTTCTCACGCCCAATACCCACGGATGTGATTGATACAGCCGTTTGCCGCCATCGACGCCGTAGGCTCCCGTATCGGTGTTCCAGAGTTTTATGTATTGGCCGTTTCTCAATAGAGGACCGGTAACCTCGCCACCGCCATACAGACTTATTTCACCGGTCAGGCCCAATGAGGCATTGGCCTTTCCGTCCATGACGGTGAATTGTGGATATAATTCCCAATCGGAGGGTACAGACCCTTTTGCCGTGGGTTCTTCTTTAAGAATTAAAGAGGGGGTTTTCGTTTGGTCGAATCCTTGCGGAACGAATTCTACTATCCCGTCTCCCACGAGAGAAGATTTGGCGATAGCTACGTTTTCGGCATGTGCATTGAGGATTCCGACCGAGCATAAAGCGACTATAATTCCGTTTAATTTCATGGATAAAAATTTTAATTATTAGTTAACTGCTAATTTTGCGAATAATTCAACCATAGCACCTTGTGCAAGAATATCTCCCGGGTTGTCCGTTATGTCGTTCCCGCTGAATTGTTTGAAGAAAAGTCCGGTCTCGGCATCCCGGGTGTATTTCCATGCGTGGTCGACCGATTTGCGTATGGCGATCATATAAGTTCCATTACTCTCGACTTTGTTCAGTTCGAGGAATCCGCGGACCATGATCGCATTGAACCAGCGACTTCCGTCTTTGAGAATGCGGAATTGCTCTCCCGACGAGTTGGATATGAAGTTTTCGAAGAAATAATTATAGCAAGCCTCTGCGAGCAATTTGGCATCGGTGAGATATTGTTCCTCGCCTGTCGCATTGTAGAGCAACACGGCTGCTTGCAACATTTGTCCCGAGTTGTAAGAGAACTTGCTGGTTTCGATTTTACCGCTCGTTTTGATGCAATCCCAGTAGAGGTAGTCGGAGGGGTCTTGTAATTTCGATTTTGTCCATTTGTAAATATCTTTACCGTTCTCCAAGTACGCTGCATCGTTGGTGATTTGATAGAGTTTCAAAGCGAGAACCACGGCCGGAGCGTTGGAACAAGTGTTTTTGGAGTCTTTGGCATTTTCGTCCCAATAAACTCCGCCTCCGAGTTCATCGTCTTTCCCGGAAAGTACGAAATTCCATACGCTTTTTGCATAGTCGAGATACCAGCTATCTTTGGTTTTACTGTAAAGATCCGCTAAATCTATACCCACCCAAATAGCGTCATCGTATAGACGTTGATCGTGAGGGTTGACAAAACAGCCGAAACACATGGGTTCTTTTGTCGTATTGTAGTATTTGAGCAGTGTCTCTTTCAACCGGCTTTCGTAGGTCATTCGGAAATCTACGTTATCGGTATTTTGTACGATAGCGTTGAAGGCCGAAACGACGCTACCCAATCCCCATAAGTAAGCGTGACTGTCGTAGTCGGGGCTGGAAGGTTCTTGGGGAGTTCCCAATGTATTGGGATATGAGCCGAACATCATTCGCACTTTGTCGCTCCAATAATATTTGAAAATATTGGCAAAAGTCGTTTCGGCTCGCGACATGTACTCCTTATTGATACTTCCCGGATCAGTGGGTTTCACGGGTTTGATGGGAGCATCTTCGCTTTTACAGCAAGTCAGTAGTCCGACAAGGAAAGCGAGTGCTAATAAATTTTTTTTCATGATGAGTTGTGTGATGTTTTAACGAATTTGACGAGACTCATTGGTCGACGCTACTATTCGGAATTTTCCGAATAGTAGCGCGATCATGATTACTGCTTTTCAAATTTGATTTCCATTTTTTCCGTATCGAGCGTGATCTTGTAAAGACCTGCTTGCTCGGCGGTTATTTTCCACTTGTAGTCGGGCTGTTCTCCCGGGGTCACTTGTACATCGGTACTTTCGATAGACCCGTTTTCGACAAGTGGTTTGAACGTGGTTCCGTCGAACTTCCTTTGGGCGAGGATTTTTAATTCTCCCTCTTGCAAAGCCCCCTGGTAAGTAAAGATGTTAGGATTCAAGTTATCGGGAGTCATGGCGATAATCTTTTCTATATCCCAACCGGCAGCAGTCGCATTACCTACAAGATATAAGTTTTCATATAGAAGTTTCTTGTATGAGATAGTCATATCTTTAAGCGATAGGTAGATGTAATACAATCCAGCCTCGTTTATCTGGAAGAGGTCGTCTGCTTCCGTTTCGCTCGTACGTTTTACGACAGAGCTGTTGTCCGCTCCTTTGTTGTAAGAAGGCAAGGCTTGCCCCAGCGTGGTGATGAATTTGAATCCGCCTTGTTTCAACTGGCCTCTCCAATTATACAGACGACCGTTGGATAGTTCGGTTATTTTCTCAGCGGCATTCAGATCCGTGCCGCCGGTCGTAGCCGTACCCGTAATATAGAGCGGTTGCGATGTAGGCTTATAAGTGGTTATTTGCACTTTCGTGGTCGCTATTTCGGGATATTTGAATTTGGGACCTTCCACTTTGGCGGCTACCCGAGCCTCCACATAGACTGCTTCTCCGGCTGTCTTTCCCCATTTTTCTACAATAAGGTCGTACAGTTCGGCCGATGAGTAGCTGATCGATTCATTGGGTCCGAATGTGCGGACATCGGTTGCCGACTGAAAGTTGTTGTCTGCTATATCTATTTGAAACAGATAGGAGAAAGTGTAGTCTGCCCCTAAACTGGTCGCTTCGTTCCAAGAGAACGAAATAATCTCGTCATCTGTCGCATCCGGAGTAAGGGTCACCGACTGGGCGGAGGCTGTCAATTTCAATTGATTCCGCTCTATGACTTTATCGTCGTCATCGTCGCAGCCGACAAAAGCCAGTACGAACAGAAGCGAGAATAATATATGATATATCGTTTTCATACATTTATACTTTTAGATTTCAAAATTGAATTTACCATTTGGGTAATTGTCTGAGGTTGGGGTTCTTGTCCAATTGATTTTGATGAATGGGGAACCAATAGTTCTTTTCGCTGAAAGCGCGTGTGATTTCGACGCGACGTTTGAAGTAGGCATTCTCGTTGTTCTTGTCGCAGCTTTTTTCTGTCCCGAACTTGTTCATGCCGTAGAAGTCACCGCGCAGAATATCGATTTGTTTCCAACGGCGGATATCATCGAAACGGATCGCATATTCGCAGTTGAACTCAACCCGACGTTCGCGACGAATCGCTTCACGCATAGCGGTCTGATCGGCCGGTGCGGGGATTTTGTCTAATCCGTTGCTGTCTTTCCCTGTTCCATATTGGGGGATACCTGCGCGCTCTCTTACGAGGTTCACGTATTTCAGTATCTCGTCGGTTTGCTCGGGAGCCCATTCGTTGAGAGCTTCGGCATAGTTCAGATAGGCTTCTGCCAACCGGCAGATAATACCGGGACGATAGGGAATGGAGTAGTTGAGGATATTCGTTTCGGGGTGTACGCGTTTTCTCAACAGATAACCTGTTTGCGGAGCATCCCATAAAGAACCGGACGCGGGCCGGCCGTCTTCTCCTGCGTAATAGAAATCCACATAACGGCTCGATTGACGATACCAAGCACCGTTGTAAAGCACCGATACATAGAAACGAGGCTCGCGATTGACATACATGTTGAATGTTCCGGCCGGAGCGATTGTATTTTCGGCGTTGGATTCTTTGGCATCTTTGTCTCCTTCGATCCATTTGGTCTTTCTGACATCGGGCTGGGTAGAGAATCCGCTTTCATTGTATCCCGAGGCTTTGTTGATGATAGGCTCGCCGTTGGGCTCATACCCTGTGATAGCGGGCAGACCGTTGCTCATGAAGAACGCATCGACCAATTCCTGAGTAACTCCCAAACCGCCTTGTCCACGGGATCCGCGGGGAACCGAGTGTTGAGAGTAAAGGTCGTAACTTACATCGGGACGGGCGAACAGAATTTCCTTGTTACCTTGATTGAATTCTTTGTAACACATATTGGAATAGGACATGAAAGGGTCGATCGAACCATCTCCGTTATACTCTTTGTACAAGGCATAACCGTTGCCTTCGGCCTCGGTCAAAAGATCTTTGCAAGCGTTTACCGCACGTTCCCATTTCTTGGGGTCGTAGGTAGAGTTGAAGATTGCTTCACCTTTATTGTTCGTATAAGCGGCATAATCGGGATCATCGTTCCCGTTTACCAACGGACTTGCAGCGAAAAGAAGCATACGGGCACGGATAGCCAACGCCATCACCGAGGTTGCTCGTCCGTATTTACGTTCTTCGGTATAAGAGGGTGGTAACAGTTCCGATACGGCTTTGAACTCTTTATCGAGCCAATCGATTATTTGGTCGTAAGGTGTTTGCCCTATCAATATCTTGTCGATGGGGTCGTTCATGTCGACCAGTGAAGTTTGGAACGGTATGGCTCCGTAGGTATTCACCAACAGATAATAGTAGTAGGCAATTAAGAAACGTGCCTCGGCCTTCATGTTGTCCACATCGGCTTGATAGACCTCTTGCTCGGGCAGAGCCTTGACGTTGTCTAAGAAAATGTAAGCCTCGCGTATTCTCACCGGAAAGTCGCTCCAAAAATTCCCCTTCCACTCGCTTTGGGGAGTCCAGTTGCCTAAGATTTTGTCGATACAATCCCAGTCGGAGAATGCCCGCCAGTCTTGCGAAGGCGAGAAATCATCGGCATAGGCATCGTAATTACGCATCATGGGCGTGTAGGGGTCGGGGATTCCGTCATAGATACCGGCCAACCATTCCTCGGTACGGTTCTTACTGTTGAATACCATATCCAATGTTAAAATATCGTCGGGAGCATTGTCCAGATAATCGGTACAGGAAGTGACCGAAAACAGACCGATGATAGCTAATGTATATCTAACGATTGTATGTTTCATAATTTTTATATTAATAGGTTTAGAATCTTACTTGTAGTCCGATAGAATAAGTGGCCATGATGGGGTATTTCAAACCGTTGCTGGTATTCAGTTCGGGGTCCCACAGGTCGAACTTGGAGAACTGCAAAAGATTTGTTCCGCGAACGAATATACGGGCATACTCCATTGCAGCTTTTTTGATAAGATTTTTTGAGAATGAATATCCCAATTCTACATTTTTCAACCGCAACATACTCATATCTTTCAACCACCAATCCGATACTTGGGCGTTGTTGGCGTTGTAACCCATGTGGAGTCTCGGATAGAATACGTCCTGACTGGGGTTGTCGACTGTCCATGCATCCGATGCATTGGTGAATATGTTACCTTCGGCTCCGATGGTAGAACCGGGTAAGAAGTTCTTTTGGTTTTCTCCGATGATACGATAGGTGCGGCCGTTTCCCTGGAAGAAAGCTCCGAAATCGATATTTTTATAGCTCAGGTTAATACCGAAACCATATACGAGTTCGGGATTGACCGTACCTCCGATGGCGGTTTTATCGGTTTCTGTGATTTCATTGTCACCGTTGAGATCCAAATACTTTATATCTCCGGGATAAACTCTATCCGAAAATTTTGGAACCGGCAGTCCCGGTTTCAACTTACCGGTCGTTACGTCTTCGAAATCGGCTTCGGTATATAAGCCGTCGTTAACCAAACCGAAAATCTGGCCTACCGGTTTGCCGGTGCTCGAACGGTAAGTGCCGAGTACACCTAAATCTTCGTCTTGTTCTATGATTTTGTTCTTGGCGTAGGTAACACTTGCCCGAGCCGAAATAAACCAGTCTTTGTTGATTTGTTTGTTCAAATCCAATGAAATATCGAAGCCTTTGTTTGTCACGATACCGTAGTTCGCCCACGGAGCGGAGGGGAAGCCGGCCGATGACGGTATGTTCTTTCGTTGCATGAAGATGTCTTCTCTTCTTTCATGGAAGAAGTCTACTTGCAATTCGGCCATTTTGAACAAGCCCAGTTCGATTCCGACGTTGGCCTTTTTCACGGTTTCCCAAGTCAGGGACTCAACACCGGGATCACCTTCGCGCAAACCTCCTTTTTCGTAGAAAGCATTGGAGTTACCCCATTTGTAGCCGTCGGTCGAACCGATAGTAGTGATGTAGGCAAAACGTTTTTGAGAACCGTCGTCGTTATAAAAGCGGTCGTTTCCGGCCAAACCGTAAGAAGCTCTCAGTTTTAATTTATTGATGTAGTTTTGTACCGGACGCATGAATTCTTCCTCCGAAACAATCCAGCCCGCAGCGATAGACGGGAAGAAACCGAAACGGTTGCCTTTTGCAAAGTTCTCGGAACCGTTATAACCGAAGTTGAACTCTGCGATATAGCGGTCGGCGTATGTATATGCCGCACGACCTGCGAAACCTTGTGTACGATAGGGCACTTGGTCACCGTCGTCGTAGTTGCGTTGGTTGTACAACAACAATGCGCTTACCGAGTGATTTCCGAATCGTTGGTCGTAGGTGATATTTCCTTCTAAGTAGGTGCTATAATTGCCATAGTCTTCCCATCTTTCGTAGCCCAAGAATTCGTCTCCTTCGCTCAGAACCGTCAGTATTAACTCTCCGGTCACCGGGTCGCGTTGCGTGGCCGGCGAATAGTAACGGGGAGCTTTGCCCCGGTTTACTCCGTTTCGTGAATAGTAGTCGTAAGAGAATATACCTTTTATTTTCAAACCGGGTAAGATACATTTTAAGTCTTGTTCCACGGCGAACAAGGTTTCCAGTTTACTTTCTGCCTCACGTTTGAAACCCGATTGTGTCAGTTTGGCCCACGGGTTTTCATTTTCACGAGGTTTGGGAAGGGCCCCGTTTTCATAAATCAGCGGAACCATGTACGGCGTAGCTTTGAATGCAGCGCCGAAAATATCGTCGATACCATCTTTCGGTGCGTTTCTCTGTTGAAGGTATCCGCCGATGTTGAATGTCAATAATGTAGAGGAGGTGACGTTCATGTCTACGTTGGTACGCAAGTTGAATCGATTCACCGAGATATTGGAGTTCCAGTTTTGAGTTTTGTCGCTCTCGGTAATACCTGCTTCGTTATAGTATGCGCCGACGAAAGAGTAACGCAATTTCTCGTTACCTCCCGAAAGGTCGAACGAGGCCCTCGTGTTGTGAGCGACGTCTTTTGTAATTGCATCTATCCAATCTATATCGGGATATAGTTCGGTATCGTATCCGCTGCGGTATTTATCTATTAGTTCCGGCGAATAAAGTTCTGTCCCCGTCTCTTGGATATTGATATTGTTCAAGAGCGTAAGGTAATCTGCCGCATTGAGGAACGAGGGTAATTTGGCCGGACGAGTGATAGAGTGTTCCACCGATACGTTGATGTTCGTCTTACCGGAATGTCCTCGTTTGGTTGTAATAAGGATTACACCATTCGCACCACGTACACCGTACACGGCACTTGCCGAAGCATCTTTCAGTACCGAGAACGATTCTATTTCCGAAATATCGAGGTTGTTCAAGGAGCGTTCTACACCATCGACAAGTACGAGCGGGGAGTTGCTGCCCTTGAAAGAGCTCATACCGCGAATCCAGAATTCGGAGTTGTCGTAACCCGGTTCACCGGAACGTTGAACGGCGATGATACCCCCGATGTTACCGGCGAGGTCGTTGCTCAACGAACGAGTCGTCCCTACTTGTAATTGTTGAGGTTTCACACTGGTGATAGCTGCGACTACCGATGCTTTCTTCTGTACACCGTATCCAACGACTACGACATCTTCGAGTTGGGTCGCTGCGTCTTGTAACACCACATTGATAATTTTCCGGCTATTCACAGCTTCTTCACGAGAAGCGAACCCGATGTATTTGAATTGTAGTATGGCACTTTTATCGGGCACTTTTATGTCATAGATACCATCTACATTGGTGATAGTCACGATAGAGGGATTGTCCTTTACCGAGACGGTTACACCGATAAGCGGCTCGCCGTTGACATCTGTAACGTTTCCTCGTATGGAAATCTTTTTTTCATCAGAGGATACGTTTTTGTTATATAAGATGATTTGAGACTGTTTAATTTCAAATTTAATACCCGAATTTCCAAGCATTTGGGATATTGCTTGTTGAATAGGTGTCTTTTGGGCGTTCAGCGATACTTTTTGATCGACATTCAATTTTAAGGCATCGTAAAAGAACGTGTATTTACTTACACTTTCTATTTTTTTGATAGCCTCGGATAATGGAATGTTTTGAAAAGAAATTGTTATGGTTTCTCCCGGTGCTTGAGCAAACAAGTTCAAGGAGAATAAAATGGCTAGAAATACAGCCAATTTTTTCTTTAGATTCATATCATGGGTATATTAAAGTTAACTTAATAAGTTCTCTTTCTTTTTTTTAATTTTTGAGTTTAAGAATAAAAATTTTTAATCATTCATTCTACATAGGTGCTTTGTCTTTAATGTATCGTCATAGGCAATCATGTGTTTAAAGGGTTATCATTAATGTGTTGTCTTCTGTAAAGTGGTAGTTTATCGAAGATATGTTCGACATGATACGAATAATATCTTCGAGACTTTGGTCATGGAGGGTAAACGTGTAAGATTGATCGTCGGACAAAGCCGGGTCGATGATGATTTTCACGTTATACCATTTGGAAAGATATTTGCAAACTTCATGAAGGTTTTTGTTTTCCAGTTTGACTTTTTCGTTAGTCCACATTTTTGCAAATTCTACGTCTCCTTTTTCAACCCGAATCGTTTTGTCTTTCTTGTCGAGAGAGCCTTCTTCCCCCGGTTTCAGGTAACAATTCGAGCTATCGTCGCCCAATACATGCATCGATACCGAACCTTCGTATAGGCTCACTACCGATTTTTCGTCAGCATGGTAGGCGCTTACGTTGAATTGCGTACCATGCACTTTTACCGCTATGTCGCTGGTCTTGACAATGAACGGCCTTTCATCGTGCTGAACTTTAAAAAAAGCCTCGCCTTTCAATTCGACTTCTCGCATGTCGGCATGAAGATTTTTGTATTCCAGCTTCGAATGTGAATTTAACCATACTTCACTGCCATCGGGAAGTATGAATTTCGATTTTCCTGTAATTGTCGAATAAGTTTGGACAATTGTCTCTCTGTTCAAAGATTTGTTGCTGGAAAAGAAATAATACCCTATCCCCGAAACGATTAATAATAAACTGATAGCTGCGGCAATGCGGTTTAGTTTCTTGCCGAAATGTAACCGGGGAACAATCTTTTTTACCTTTATAGGTTCTTTCTGTATAGTATCTTTGTGAATATAGGCTTGGAATTTTTTCCAATAATAATCTACATCGGGATTGTAGTTGGCAGATTTTGCTTGGATGCTATCCCAAAGGGTTTTCAGTTCATCGAAAAGAAGTTTGTTTTTGTCATCGGCCGCTAACCAGTTTTGTAGCTGCGATTGCTCTTCTTCTGATAGGGAGATTCCTTCGAATTTAGCAATGATTATATCCCACGGAAGATTATTATTCATGTTTGATGGAATTTTAAGATTTCAATTACTTAGACACAAAAATCGGGCTTGACCCTTATATGTGTAGATAATAAAAAAGAAAAAATGTCTGATTGGTATAGGTATCCATTTTATAATTACTTTGTAATCAATAAGTAGGAATCTTTCGAGGCTTTTATATTTTTTTATTTTTGCCGCGAACATTATTTTTTTATCTTGAATAATATTATTTTCTTTGCATAGTTTTCTTGTAATAATGGTAGCGAATATCACTAATGACATATCATTGCTTAGGCAGATTCGTGAAGGAAATGAGGATGCGTTCAAATCTTTATTTGAAACATATTTTACTCCTTTGTGCCGTTTCATATATCTCCACTTGGACGATAAGAATGTGGCAGAAGAGTTGGCGATGGATATTTTTATTTATTTATGGGAAAACAGAGAGACATTTCAGATCCAGCTTTCGCTCAAAGCCTATTTGTTCCAAGCGGCGAAAAATAAGTGCTTGAATGAATTGAGAAAAAAGAAAGAGACGGTAGGTCTCGACGGAGTGGAAGTTTCTACGATCAATACCAGCGTGTCTGCGCTCGAAACCGAGGAGTTATACCGTTTGATTCAGGAGGCTGTTTTTTCTTTGCCGGACAAATGCCGGAACATTTTTTTGCTTAGCCGAAGGGAGAACCTTACGAATCAGGAAATAGCCCGGAAGTTGAATATCTCGGTAAAAACCGTTGAAGGCCAGATAACCAAGGCCTTGAAAAAAATCAAGAAATTTTTAGGAGATCAGTACAGCTATTTGTGGTAGTAAAAAATTTTTTTCATTTGGTATAAGGGTGTATGATGTTTTTTGTGTCATAGATATGTGAAACCCTTAGAATGTTACCAACATGAAAAACTTTTGTAAGTACAAATATCGTTCGGACAACGGTTGTTTCTCTATCCTTTTCGACTGTGAAATATCCCTGTTGGAATCTTTGGCTTAGGAAAGATTCTAAGTGGTTCTTATGCTTAATTGTAGTTTGCGAAGGAATGAAAAAATTTAAGATTTTATTACTCTCTTTGTTGCCTGCTGCCGGCTTGTGCGCTCAAAATCCGCTTTTAGTCTTGGAAGCAGAGGATGCGGTTCTCACACCTCCGGTAAAGGTCAAATATGTGAATGGATATTCGGGAGATGCCTATGTGGGGGACAACGACAATGGATCCGAGATTTTGTTTAGGAATGTCTATGTCGATAAGGAGGGCACTTATGAGTTCCGTACCTATTACACGAGCATGTTCATACGTTCCATAGCCGTCCAAACGGGATTTTATGCACCGGTGGTGATAGGTATGACGGAGACGACAGAAGATTGGAACCGCCCTCCGGTCGGTATGATGCTTTCGTATATTTATCTCGATAAGGGCGATAATACGATAAAAATCACTCCTTACAATGGCGGTGGCCCTAATATAGATAAATTTGAAATCTGGGAGACCGAGGTTAAAATGCCGAAGCCCGAAAAGATGAAAGCAGCTTACGCTTACGACCTTACCGACAATGCTGCAATCACGATTGGTGGAAAAGATATTTCCGGGTCTGCCCTGAATGATAACGATGAATACACGGTTTATGATTTACAGGCTGCTTCGGATTACATATATGTTACCTGTACAGACCCTTGTCTGGTTACGGGTTATCTATTTTCCGAGGGAGAAGTTACATCTCAAAATGTCGATTCATGGAGCCTTGAATATTCGGTTGACGGGAGAAATTACTCGCAATTGACTTCCGGGGCCTCTACCCGTTATAGTGCGGCTACCTTGTTTACGATAAACCGTCAACCTCATGCAGATGCAGGCAAGGCAGCCCGATATTATCGTATCGATACGAAAGGGCGGAATGTCGGGGAAATACAATTGTTCGGGATACCTTATTATGAATCGGCCGATCATAAAAATTTTCCGGCAGATATTACCGAAAATGTCGATGTCTTTTCCAATGTGATAGGTTCTCCGCTCGGAGCCTTTACGATTGCCGATGAAAGATATTTTAATCTTTTCGACCGGGATATGGAACGGAAGTATTATAGTGACGAAAGCCCGGTATTCAATGTCGAGGTAGAACTAGATAAACCGTATCGATTGGACTATTATACGTTGACTTCGTGTCAGGATTATCCCGAGAGAGACCCTAAGAGTTGGGTTGTCGAAGGCTTTGACAAAGACTGGGAAGCCGTAAGCGAAGTCAATGGATTTGTATTCCCTTGCCGGTATGCAACTATGAAATTTGCAGTAAATGGTACTAAATTATATAAAGGCTATCGTTTGAGGACGATCGAAAATAACGGAGCCGATTCTTTTCAGCTTTTGAAATGGCAACTGTTCGGCAGTGACAAACCGTCTTCTGTTACAAAACCGGTAGCCGAAGGAATCGATGTCGCTACGCAGAATCGCGAAATTGTAATTACTATGGATTCCGATGGATTTTGTAAAGTAGTGAACTTGTCCGGCCAAATTGTGTACGAGAGTGAAATAGCAGGTCGTGTGAATAGAATACCTGTTCCGCCCGGTGCTTATCTGGTGGGGGTAATTGTACAGCAAGAACGAGTCGTGCAAAAAGTAATCGTGAAGTAGCTTTATTGTAGAAACAGGAAGTAAATATTGACAATGAAAAATAAATGTATATATGGTCTTTTGGTCGGCGCGATGATGGCAGGAGCCTGCCCGGTATGGGGAGAGACTGTCGTCGGAGAAACCGTCTCTCCCTCCGATTCTATAAAACTTGTTGTCGTGAGCGATAACGATGCTTTGTATTATAAGGTTGTGAAAGGGGTTACCTCTATTGTGGAAAAATCGGCTTTGGGAATTACCACTTCGGTAGGCGATTTTTCAACGGGATTGAGCGAACCCTCTTTTACCGAACGTTTGGTGGACGATTCGTATAGCTTACCGTCGGGAAAGCGCAGTCGATATGATAATACATATAAAGAGGCGACAGTTTCATGTAATAAAGACGGACATACCGTACAATTTATTTTTCGGGTGTATGACGATGGCGTGGCTTACCGCTATGCGATTCTCGGTAGCGGAGACATTTCGGTTTATGCCGAAAATAGCGGATGTTTGCCGGTAAGACAGGAAAAAGTTTATTCACAGCAATATACCAAAAATAATCAGGCTCTTTATGAAGAGAACGATACAGAATTTATGGCATGTGAACTATATACCCCGTTGCCATTGCTGGTTCATACGGGAAGCGATTATCTGTTGCTGACCGAAGCGATGGTCAATGGGAATTATTGTGGAAGCTCGTTGTTTGTGAATGAAGAGACGAAAGCCTACGGTTACCGGCTGGTTGGGAATGTCGCTGCTACTCTTCCCTTGTATACGCCGTGGAGAGTTCTCATGGTGGGTTCCTTAGAATCGATAGCAGAGTCGGTTATATTGGAAAATTTGAACGATAAAACGGCCTTGACTAATCTGTCGTGGGTAAAACCCGGACGTGCTGTATGGAATTTCGGCGGAGAAGACTTCCACTCCGATTATCTTAGCATGAGTAACATTAAGAAATATATAGATTGGGCTAAACAGCAAGGTTGGGAATATTTCACATTGGACAAATGCTGGGAGCAGAACGGTGTTTCGTTGAAAGAGGTAGTGGATTATGCATCCTCTAAATCGGTGGGAGTGTTCGTATGGGTGAATCAAAACTCGCTTCCTTCCGATGAGTCGGCGATGGCTTCTATGGTACAGAATTGGAAGGCGCAAGGAGTTAAAGGGTTGAAAGTCGATTTTTGGGAAAGTGACGATCAGGCTATGATGAAGAAATACGATTTGCTTTTGAAGGTAACGGCCGAAAAGCAGTTGTTGCTTAATTTACATGCCTGTACTAAACCGACCGGTTTGAGGAGAACATGGCCGCATTTGCTGACATCTGAGGCCGTGTTGGAGAATACGGTTTTTACGACTTTTCCCGATATCCATAATATAAACTCGGCGATTATCCGAGGGGCTATCGGGTCGACCGATTATGTCCCGGTAGATTTTGCCGATAAAAACGGGTGTATCCATCAAAAGACGACAGCAGCGCACCAGTTGGCTTTATCGGTAGTTTTTGAATCGGGAGTACAACATATCGGCGATGCTCCCGAAAATATCGAATATAACATTGCTCGGGATTTTTTAAAGACTGTGCCGGCTGCATGGGACGACACCCGCTGCCTTGAAGCTGTTCCCGACGAATATGTAAGTATGGTACGCTGCAAAGGCAATGAGTGGTATTTCGCTTCGCTGACACACGATGCTCGTACCGTGTCCGTGCCTCTTTCGTTTTTATCCTCCGGTGAACGATACAATGCGTACATTTATAAAGATGGGGAATGTCCGTCGGAAATTCAATTCGAATGGAAGGAAAATTTGACATCGAAAGATACGGTCTCGATCGATTTGTTAAAACATGGGGGAACGGCTGTTTTGTTCTCTACGTCTTCGCAACTTCCTAAACCTATTTTGATGAAATATGAGGCTGAGGCCGATGGCAATACGATTCCGTTCGGTGTACCGGTTAAGACCGATACAGATAGTTTATGTTCGGGTGGGAAATATGTGGCTTCGATAGGTAATGGACGCTCCATTACGTTTAACGATGTAAAAGTCCCTGAATCGGGCACTTATGCGATGACTGTTTACTATATGTCCGATTCTCCCTGTACGGCCTATGTAAAGATGAACGGTAATATGGATTCTTGGCAAGAGGTCTCATTTGTCGGCACAGGAGGAACGAGCGGCGGTAATTTGGCTCATAAAACTATATGGGTAGACCTCGATCATACGATAAGCAATACGGTAGAAATCGGGAATAATTCGGAGTATGGTCCTAATATAGACCGCATTACTTTGTCGAAATATGCCGATGGTACTACCGATATCGAGACCCCTGAAAGTACCGAGCCTGTGGGAAAGGTTTATGCTCTTGACAAACACATCGTTATCGAGCAGTCTTCTTCTACCGATTATTGGGTCTATAATTCACTTGGACAAATTCTTAAAGAAGGCAGTTTCGACGGCGGTCGGGCTTCTTTGTCGGTAGATGAGAAAGGTGTTTATCTCGTAAAGGTTCATACAGAGGATAAGGTATTTACCAAAAAGGTATTGATAGGTCAGTAAAGTAGATTCTTTTGTTAAACTTAATAATAAAAACTTATGAAAAAGATTACATTTTTAATCGCGTGTTTGTTGGCCGTATTCGGTATGTCGGCTATCAATCATTATGACAATTTGTATGTTGTCGGAGATGCTTGTGCAGCAGGTTGGAGTCCTGACGATGCTCTTGAAATGACGAAGGTCGGAGACGGTCAATTTACGTGGACGGGAGAGTTGTTGGATAAAACGGGAGACCGTCGATTCAAATTCTTGGTAGGAAGAGGCTGGGATCCTTGTCTTGCACCTAATCCCGATGTGCCCGATCACGAAGTTGTTACTCCGGGTGTTCCTGCAAAGTTGTATGACAAAGGCGAACACGGTGGCTATGACACCTCTTTCCAAGTAGAAAAAACCGGGGTGTACACGATTACGATCGATTTGGATGCAGAAACGATGACTTTGACAGAAGGCTCTTTGGACGTTCTTGATGTCGAGAAATTCGGACAGGCCTATTTAGCCGGTAGCGCATTCCCCGAAAGAGTTGCTATGACGAAAGAATCGGACGGTGTCTATAAATGGAAAGGAAAACTTGAAGTCGAAGATCCCGTGACCGGTTTCTATATCGTAAGCAACGACAATAGCCAATCCTTGAATCCGGCGAATGCATCTGAAGTCAAATCTGGTTCTTATGCACCGGTTTTCAGTGCCGATGAAGTCGCCACTGCGGAGTACCAAATTGCTTCTACGGCTACTTATACGATTACGATCGATTTGAATACCGTGAAAATGGAGGTTACAAAAATCGACTATGATCATTTATATCTGATCGGTAGTGCCATGAAAGGAGAACCGGGAGCTTGGAAAACCGAGGACGGAGTTGAAATGACAAGAGTAAGCGAAGGTGTGTTTACATGGAATGGATTTTTGTATGCCAAGAACACCGAAGGGGGTGATACGGAATTCAAATTTATCAATCAACTTATTGCCGGAAATTGGGAAAACTGTTTTGTATTCGATCAAACACAAGAGGGAAATCAGCTCATTACGTTAGGTGAAACGTATACCATTTCCTATTTTACTGCCGGTAACCATGACAATAAGTTTACCGTTCCGTCTGATGGCTATTACAAGTTGACGGTCGATCTCAATGCATTGACTCTGTTGGTAGAACAAGGCGATCCCACTGCTATTGAGGAAGTTTCGGCAGCTGTCAAGCCGGTTGTGACAGTCAGTGGGTCGACTATTCAGGTTCTGACCAATGGCGCTGTTGTCGATGACGTTATGGTGTTCGATTTGTTGGGCAATTGTGTTGCCTCGACAGCAGCGGATTCCGATTGTTCTTTCGATATGGCTCATGGCGGTGTTTATGTTGTTCGGATAAATTGTGGTAACGCTGTATATTCCAATAAAGTAATAGTTAAATAATATCTTTATGTTTTTCACCGGGCTGGGGATTCTCCTCTGCTCGGTGATTTTTTTTGTTCGTTTTTATATCGATGGAAAAAGCCGGGAAACGGAAATTTCCCGAAAAAAATTGTAAAATCGTATGAAGAAATTATTCTCAATTATGCTTGGTCGTTGCTTTGCGCTCGCTTTTCTTTTGTTCTTTTCAGGAAAAAGCTTTGCAGAGAACGATAACTATACTCGTGCGGCCGATACGTTCAAGGCCATTGAAAAACTTTATGGAGTTGAAGATGTTCCTTTATTCAGGGAGACTTATCCCTTTGACAACCATTTGAAAGTCTCCTATCTTTCTAATCAAGAACAGGCCGAGCAACAGAAACTTTATTCCTATCTGTGGCCTTTTTCGGGGAGCCTGTCGGCCGTTACGGCTCTTCTAGAAGTAAAACCGAAGTCCGATTTCCGAAAGGTGTTGACTAAAACGGTTCGTCCCGGACTGGAAATGTATCTCGACACGCGGAGGACTCCGACAGCGTATGCTTCGTATATAAACACGGCTCCGGTTTCCGATAGATTCTATGACGATAATATTTGGATAGGGCTCGATTTCACCGACTTGTATTTGTTGACCGGGAAAAAAGAATATCTCTCACAAGCCAAGATGGTTTGGCGGTTTATAGAAAGTGGAACCGATGATAAATTGGGATATGGCATATATTGGTGCGAGCAGAAAAAGAACGGGAAAAATACCTGTTCCAATGCTCCGGGTTCGGTGTATGCTTCGAAACTCTTTTTAGCGACTGGCGATAGTTCTTATTTGCAAGCAGGAATTCGATTGTATGAGTGGACGAAAGAAAATCTGCAAGATCCCGCAGACGGTTTATATTTCGATAATAAGAGTTTGAACGGAGAAATCGGTAGGGCGAAGTTTGCTTATAACAGTGGACAAATGATGCAATCGGCAGCGCTTTTGTATCGAATTACAGGTGAAAAAAAATATTTGCAGGATGCCCAACGGCTGGCTGCCGCTTGTTACAATCGGTTTTTTAGCCACGATTTGCAGTCGGGTCGTAAATATAAAGTACTGAATCGGGGTGATGTTTGGTTTACCGCTATTATGTTTAGGGGATTCGTTGAGCTGTATGGTATAGATCATAATAGTTTGTATATCGATGCTTTTAGGGAAAATCTGGATTTCGCTTGGACGGAAATGCGTGAGAAAAACGGATTGTTTAACGATGATTGGAGCGGAAAAACGAAAAACGATTCGAAGTGGCTGTTGACACAGTTCGCTATGGTAGAAATGTATGCACGGTTAGCCGCAATCGATAAAGAGAATAATCGATAAGTTATTAGATAGGTAGGATATGCGATCCCAATCCCGGGCAGAGGTTTCCTCTGTTCGGGATTTTTGGTTTGTTCGATTGATGCAAAAAGAACGGTGGCATGCGCCACCGTTCTATAAATATAAACATTTCATAAACCATGATTTAGTAAACCATGACTTTTTGCTTATTGGCGATATATATACCTTTGGGAAGTTCTATTGTTTCGTTGCCGGTTACTTTTATTTGTTTAACCAGTGCGCCGGTGATGTTGTAGATATACACATCGATAGGTTCTTCGGTATTGACGACTACTCCTCCTTGCACTCCGTATATTCGTGTATCGTTTCCGGCTAAATTTGGAGTTTCTATCCCTGTGGCTATATCGTCGAGTTTCCAGCTCGATATGAACATTCCCCAACCTGTGGGTGCAGGTAAGGTAAATTCGGAATTATAGAAATTGACGGCTTTATTACCTCTTGAAAAGGAGTAGAAATTTGTACCGTCTGCCAAACAGCTCCAAGCTGTACCCATACCGGTTTCGGTTATGAGGGCTATCTTTTCTGTTTTTTTCCAACTGGATTCATCTATCGTGGTTAGGCAAATACCTTTATTAGGGGTTGCCCAGCTATACCCGTAGGCATAGAGATTGTTTTCTTTCCCTTTGGCTACTCCGAAATAACCACCGATACCTTGTTCGTCGGCAGAGACACCTCCTAACCATTCTCCGTTTGAAGCATCGCATTTGATTACAAACCCATTGAGCGGAGTAGATTTAGAGGCTATTCGGGCTTCCTCTTCTCCATAAGGGGCGAACCCTCCTTTCATCATTCCCGAAAGGTAAAGACTTCCGTTTATATAGTCCATGTTCTTGGTTTGGGTAGTGTGCTTGCTGTCGCTGGCTCCGAATGCTGTTATTAATTTTGCCCATTTCACGTCTAAGTTGGTATCGATTTCCCCGATGAGAATGTCGTCGAACGACGAAGGCACGAGGTTGATCGAGCCTAAATTGATCGAGCCTTCGTTACTGTTTTTTACAGTTCCGTAGAAATAGAGTTTACCGTTGTCGTAGATGAGATGGGTTATTTGTTCTCTTTCGATTGTGCCGGAGACTGTGGTTGTAAAGTGGCCCAAATAATTCCCTTTGTCGTCGAGTTTTACGATAAACAAGTCTCCTACTGTCTTTTGAGAGTCACCGTTCCAGTTTACGGTGTTGTGAGGGATTAGTTGTACAGGCGAATTTTCTGCCGTGTAAAAAGTCATGGTTTTACGATAATTCCCGGCTAAATAGATGTTCCCGTTCTCGTCGGTGGCGGTAGCATAAGGGTAAATGCCGTCTGGTGTACCTTCTGTGTAATGAGTAGCGGAGGCTTCGGGGCTGTTGTCTATTTCGATGTATTTGTTCCATTCGATAACTCCTTCCGAGCTGACTTTTAGTAGAACCGCATAGTATGTACGGTAACCGGTATTCCAGTTTTGTATGGTCACAGTGTTGTTTTTGGCATCTTTGAATGCTGGGGTTTTATCGGTCATACCGGATGCATATCTCATTTTTAATGCTAAGACAGCACCTCCGTCAGAAGTGGCGGCAATGGAACTCGAAGAGATGCTTACATCGCCGGAGAAGCTATATAGGCTCCATATTTTAGACCCGTCCGAATCTAATTTGAGAAGAACGATATTACAATTGTCGGAGTTTGCCTGAGTAGCACAACCGTAGCCGACAATGTCATCTCCATAGTAAACAGGATCGTTGTCTTTCATCGACCCGAATTGTGCGAGCGCCAGAATTTTTCCGTCGCTGCTCTTTATCAAACTGTGAGCATTGTCACCTCCGTTCCCGGGATTTCCATCTAAGGATTTCGCCCATTGAAATACAGGACCCTCTGCCTGTATCGATCCTAAAATTCCTCCGATAAAGAGGAGTGTAGAAAGTAAGAATTTTTTCATAACAAATTTTTTTTAATTCGACACCGCAAAGTTATTTTCTGCATAATTGGGCTACAATAATGATATATAGGTATTTTTTAGACATAGAATAGCCATTTTTGGTGAGGGTGCGAGATTTATGCATTTTGTATTTTTGTCCACAAAAATTAAGACATGCGACTTCGATTATTTTTCATTATATTAATAAGTTATGTGGGAATAGAGACTATGTACTCTGTGAATGTATCGCAAGTAGCTACGGTTTCTTTCGAGGGGGTAATTTCGGATATAGGTTCGAAAGACCCGTTATCGTTTGCAACGGTACAATTACTGCATGGAGATGAGGTTCATTCGGTATTGTCCAAAGATAACGGAGTATTTTCTTTTCCCTCTGTGCATCCGGGCGACTATATACTGCGTATTACTTATGTGGGATACGATCGTTATGAAAAACGGGTTACACTGAAACGGGATACGAAGCTGACCGTAAAAATGGTCCCTTCGGGAAATTCGTTGAACGAAATTGTCGTGACGGCGCGGGAGTCGCAGGGGCTGGTGAGCTCGTCGAAAATAAATCGCGAAATGATGACCCATTTGCAGCCTACCAGTTTTAGCGATTTATTGGAGCTACTTCCGGGGAATATATCCAAGACCCCTTCGATGGGACAGGTCAATTCCATACAGTTGAGAGAAACGGGAACGCTGAATTCATCGGGAGAACAATATTCCAATCCCGATTATGCCATTACATCGTTGGGTACTCTTTTTTTAGTAGATGGGGCTCCTCTTAACGGCGATGCGAATCTGCAATATATTCCCGGGGGAACTTCTTCGGACGGGACCTCGCCGGAATCGCTCAGAAATATGACGAACAAAGGGGTAGATATGCGCACGCTGACAACAGACGATATAGAAAGTGTCGAGATTGTGCGGGGCATACCTTCGGCCGAATACGGAAATCTTACCAGTGGTATGGTAAATATAAAGAGAGTGAGAAAGGCGACACCCCTTACAGCTCGTTTTAAAGCCGATGAATATAGCAAATTGTTTTCGGTGGGGAAAGGTTTTACAGTTCCCAACCATGATTTCACATTGAATGTCGACGGCGGTTTTTTGGACTCGAAAGTAGATCCCCGGAATAATCTTGAAAATTATAAGCGAGTGAATTTTTCTGTTCGCATTTCGAAATTATGGAGGCGGGATAAGTGGGAGATGACATGGACACCGAGTGCGGATTATACGGGATCTTTTGATAACGTGAAGACAGATCCCGATTTGAGCTATCAAAAAATAGACAAATATAAATCGTCGTATAACAGAGCTTCTTTGACAAACAATTTCAAATGGACGTTTCCTCGGTTAAAATGGATAAAAACGGTAAATCTCGATGCGTCGGTGAGCGCTCAGTCCGATCAGTTGAAAAGGACGAAGCTTATTAGTCCTCAGCGAGCGACGGTTGCACCTACCGGTAAAGAGCCCGGGGTTCATGACGGTACTTATCTTTTTTCGGAGTATGTGGCTGATTATTTATGCGATGGGAAACCGGTGAATGCTTTTCTGAAAGCCAAAGGGGAGTTCGGCTGGGAAGGCGCAAAATATCGGTTGAACGCCAAAGCCGGTGGCGAATGGAATTATTCCAAAAATTTCGGGAAGGGGCAAGTTTATGATTTATCCCACCCTATTTCGACGAGCTGGGGGGCTCGCCCTCGGGCTTATAGCGATATTCCGGCCTTGCAGAATCTGTCGTTCTTCTTGGAAGGAAATACATTGTTCTTGCTGGGGAAGAATAAATTGGAACTGCAAGTAGGAGCTCGTTCTGTGACACAGATAGGAATGAGCGAGCGATATTTGTTACAAGGAAAGCCTTATATAGATCCTCGTGCGAATGCACAATGGAGCTTCCCTGCGATTCCTGTCGCTGGGAAAGACTTGCACATTTCGATTTCGGGAGGTTATGGTGTGACGACCAAGATGCCTACGCTCGACTATCTTTATCCCGATTTGTGGTATAACGACATAGTGCAACTCAATTATTACGATGTGAATAAACCGCTCGAATATAGTCGGGTAAATATAATTACTTATATCGAAGATATAACCAATTATGATTTGAAACCGGCTCGTAATCATAAGTGGGAAGTACGAGGCGATATTTCATTTGAGGGAAACCGGTTGTCGGTAACTTATTTTCATGAAAATCTTACATCGGGATTTCGGACTTCCTCTTTTTATGCTCCGTTCAGTTATCGGAAGTATGACCATTCGGCAGTCGATGCCTCTGGGTTACAAGGGCCTCCTGCTTTGGAAGACATTCCTTATACCGATATGAAGGCGTTGAACGGTTATAGACAGTCGGCCAATGGGAGCCGCATCGATAAACAGGGTATCGAGTTTCAATTTACTTCACAACGTATATCGGCACTGAGGACTGCCGTCGTTATAAACGGAGCTTGGTTCCGTTCGGTATATACGAATAGTCGTCCTATGTTCGAGACTGTGGCCGATGTAGTGGACAATCGTCCGGTTTCGGAAGAATACGTGGGTTTGTACGATTGGAACGACGGTCGAGTAAACGAACAGTTTAATACTAATTTTCAGTTAGACACTCAAATACCCGAATGGGGGTTGATTTTTTCCACATCGGTACAGTGCATGTGGTTTGTTTCGACTCGGGTAATGTGGAAAAATGGAGTCCCGGTGAGTTATATGGCAGCAAGCGACGGAAAGTTATATCCCTATACCGAGGTGTCGGCTGCCGATCCTAAATTGCAGTTTCTTATAAAGACATATAACGACGATTTGTATAAAAAACAGACAATACCCACGGCTGTTTATGTAAACCTGAAAGCGACCAAAACGATAGGCAAATGGTTGAGATTGTCATTGTTCGCTAATCGTATTCTAGATTATCTTCCTTCATATAAGATGAATGGTCTGCTCATACGGCGCAATGTGGATCCTTATTTCGGTATGGAACTTAATTTTACGTTATGATAGATTAAATTTTTGATTATGAAATATATGAATAGAATTACACTTTGTGTTTCCTTATGCATGCTGGCTTTGTTTTGTAGTTGTGACGAGGAACGGGATATACGTTGGACGACTGTCGAAATCGTTGTCCGGTATCCGTCGGATTTGTCGGGGATTTCTGTGGAAAGTGAAACCTTTGAATTTCGAAATATTACGTCGGGTATGGTTACCAGTTTTACGACCCGTAAAGGAATTACATTGCCCGAGGGATTATACGATTGTTCTTATGAAGCTGCGATAACTTATCAGACTGCCGATAGCACAATTCATACTTCGTTATCCGGGTATGCTAGGTCATTGGAGCTTATGGGAGCACAAGGAAGTGTTTCTATCGGTAGTTATCAGGTAGAGAATAAAGACGACTTCATTATAGAGGAAATATTTTTTACCGGGACATTGCAGTCTTCTGGAAAACAATACTATGGAGATGGTTATGTGAAAATCTATAACAATACCGATCACATGCTATATGCCGATGGGGTCGCTTTGATGGAGTCGAAATTTGTTACGACTCAAAAATTCGATTATACACCCGATATTATGAGCACTCACATGACTGTACAGGCTGTGTATGTAATCCCCGGTAGCGGGACAGACCATCCGGTCGCTCCCGGAGAGTCGTTTATTCTTTGTGATACGGGTATAGACCATCGTATCGCGAATCCCAATTCATTTGATTTGAGTCGGGCGGATTATGAGTGGTATGACGAATCCTCGGTTCCCGCTCATTTGGATATAGACAGTCCGACCGTTCCTAATCTCGATAAGTGGTATTGTTACACGAAAAGTTTTTGGGTTCTCCACAATCGGGGATTCAGGGGATTTGCCATAGCGAGAATTCCCATTGAGAAAGAAAAATTCTTGACCGAAAATTTATATACCTATTCCTATGTTATGGTTTTACCGGCCGGGACTTTCCCGATGGAGCAAACCGCCTATAAAGTACCGAACGAATGGATTATCGATGCAGTGAATACCAGTGTACAATCGGAGTATGTGTGGAATGTCACGGCCCCTTCGTTGGACCGGGGGTGGACACACTGTGGTACGATAGACCACGATAAGACTCGCTATTTCAAAAGTGTGCGTCGAAAAATGCTTTATCTCACCCGTGACGGTCGTCGGGTATTGAAGGATACCAACGATTCGTCTGCCGATTTCAATACCGAGTGTGTGCCCTCTTTGATAGAGCAACAGCATACTGCGATAGATGCAAATGGTACGAAGGCCGAAACGGAAACCTATGACGGAGTAGAGGTCAAGAGTTGATAGATTAGAGGGATATGAAAAAGTTGTGTGTCTTTTGCGTATTATGCTTGGTGTGTCTCTGTGAGTTACGAGCCGGAGATACGGTTCGGGTTTCTATATGGGATCGTCTGTGGGAACATCGATCGGTAGTTGCATCTTTTGTCGAATTGTCGTATCGTAATCCTGCGGTACGCTATGACCGGTATTCTTCGTCTCTTACGCGGGCAACCGTCGGCGGACAATATACTTCGGAGAGCGAGCCTGTGTTGTTACAATCGGGAAACGGTGAAAAATCGATAGGTTTTCAAGCCGATTCGTACATACGAAAAAAGAATTATTGTTTGTGGGGAAATGCGTTGTATAGAAATGGACGTGTGAAAAATTTGAAGTGGAACGAGACCTCCGATTGGGAGCTGTTGTATCCCTATTTGTTGGCCGATTCGGTGGGCGGAGACTTGTCGAAAGAGATTTATAGCTTTACCGGGGGGTATGCCGCTCGTTATGAATCGATAACATGGGGCGGTAATTTTTCGTACGAGGCCTCCGTCGCTTATCGAGGAATAGATCCGAGACCTAAAAACACCACGTCGGATTTGTCGCTTTCCTTAGGTTTGTCGATACCGGTATCTCCTTCCTATTTGTTCGATATTTCGGTCTCAGGACGAAAGTACAAGCAAACCAACGGAATTAAATTTTATAGTGAGCTGGGTGTTTCGAAAGTCTATCATCTCACCGGGTTGGGAATGCATTATAACCGATTTGCCGGAAATAATTATTCCACGTATTATAACGGATACGAATGGGGAGGAAGTTTGGGTGTGCACACTTCGCGTTCGATCGGTTTCGTGGGGAATGTGGCGTATCGTTATTTCTCGTGTGAAAAGATTATATCTTCCTTGAACGAATTGCCAATGGCTCGGATTGGGCGGCATACTTTCGCCGGAGAGTGGTTGTATCGGAAAAGTTTGTCGGGTATTGAGAGCTGGGGTATAAAATTGACTGGGAATTATGAATTGAAATTGGGGACCGAAAATATTTTCGGTGATGCGGCGAACCAGATTTATCCGAAAATTGGAGAAGCCGAACAGTATAGTAGTCATGCATACAGACTCACCCTTTCGGGATTTTATGAAGCGGTTCGTAGAAAAGGGTGGAATTATTCTGTACAGCCACGAGTAAATTATGGGCGAGTAAAAGCTGAGTACGTCTATCCGTTGCGGAAAATGAGTGTGAGAGAAGTTACGCCAGAGGTAGCGCTGTCTGTTTCCCGCATGTCGAAAGATTGGTTTTTACGACTGGAAATAGGTGGAAATTATGCTATGATTTTTGATAGTCGGTTATTTCATACTCCTTCCTCGATTGACGATGCCGCCCTTCTATCCGCATGGTGTTATAATTACAAGAATCTTTCTTCCGATTACGTCGGTTATTATGCCGTTTTTACCTGCTCTCGACAAGTAGGAAAGAAGTACCTGTTGCAACTTGATTTGAAAGGGGGACAATACCGTTATAACACGGATATCGTAGCGACTGATGTTTGTGCCGGATTATCGTTTTTATTTTGAGAAGAGGGAAGCATTATATTCACTCTCGTCGAAATGTCTTCGCTTGCTCCTCTATATTTTGTATGTCGCCGAGTGTCTTGGTCGTGAGTAATGTTCGAATACAAAAAAAGACTCGTCTTTACGAGTCCTTTTTTGTGGTGCCAACGGGAATCGAACCAGTGACACAAGGATTTTCAGTAATAAATCGCTGTTTATCAACAAGTTTAATAATCAATAATTTATACTGTATGCCCTCCATACGGTTAAAACAATAGGAAAAACGAAGAAGTATTTTCAGGTTAATATTAAATTAAATAATCTCATGAAATTATACACCTGACTTTTCTTATTATAAGAAATAAAGATATGTTAGATGTACAATTTTTATTTTTAGTTAAAAATATGATTTTATATAACGTATTATATTTATTATGTTAATCAACATCTTACTTTATTTTTACTTTATTGAATCTGGATACTGACTGATTTTATATATAAAATTTAAAGTTACATTTTTATAAGTATTACTTTGTATCGTATCATCTTTTAATACATGTTCTATTTCTTTCCTTATTTTAACCCATTCAACTATCTGAGATTGAAGACGAATATAATTTCGCTTTGCTTCAAGATATGTACTGTCATATAAATTTGCCATATATGGGAAAGAGCTACATTCTTTATAAAATTCTTTAATTTCAGGATTATAATTTATAGCCTGTTTTGTTTTATTTCTAAAAATATCCAACAGATTAGAACCTTCTTTCTCATAATAATATAATATATGGGTATTATTTAACAGATTAAATACCTGAATTTGCTCTGTAATTCTGTCCATAAAAAGTCTATTTGTCATGTACAGTAAATAAGGGCTACATATACTTCCTCCAAAATGCGATAAACAAATGATATTGGAAAGATAATTAATGTACGTTACAGAAAAGTTTTTCCAGTACAGGCTTTCTATTTGAAATAATTGCTGAGTTTTTGTATCTTGAACTGAAAAAATAATTTCCTTATTCAATACTTCAATTTTATGTTCATGTTTTAGAATTTCTTTTTGAAATTCCTTAATATCTTCAACAGTTCCTCCACCCATTTGTTGTGTCTTAACATGAACGGCGCAGTTTACTAAATCTTGGCTATTGATAAAGTTATCAGAGCATGTGGAATCCGCAATTATCAAAGACGCCTGTAAGGTATCAGCAGGAATTGTATCTGCTGATCTTTGTGCTTTTTCAGAACAACTTACTATGCTTGTCAACATGGTAAATACGGCACACATAATCATTACGGTTTTCTTTTTCATTTTTGGTATATCTTAAATATTTATTGTTTTCTAGTTACGAATCAGATTCCTTCAAAGGGAAATACAAACACCTTAAAAGGGCAATAATTTGTCAAGTATCGCTTGATAATAATCGTCACTGCCCCAAGGTGGCAGTAATAACTGTGTTGTATGGCTTTTCTCTTCAATAGTTTCATCTCGAATGTCATATTCACAAATATCTTTGTATAATCCCATCTCATTTGATTCTATCCAACAGCATTCGACCTTAGCATAAGTACCATGTAAAACCAGTTTAGGGTCTAGAAACTCATTAATATTCGGCTCCCATTTGAAAGTGTTTAAGTACTCATCTGAATACATCCATAACAACTCACAGTAACTGGACACATAATCGTTTATTCCATGTAATATTTTGTCCGCATTAGTCAATAGATACATTTGCCACACAAATTCGGGAGATTCTTCGGGAACAATGTATGGGAATAAGCATTCCATACGTATTTGGGGATAGGTTTTATTTCGAAGGTAGTATCCCGAGGGATAATCCAATTGAAAACCGAGTGTGTAGTTCCCTCGAAAATGTATTTTATCCAATAAAATGTGCGTATACTCAACAATACATTGTGTATTTATATCAGATAGCACAAGTTTTTTACGTTTATCACCATAAATAATACCACAGCTGACAGACTGTAAAAAATCAGCAAAGGCTCGTCCTTTAACTCCAAAATTCATATCATAAATACATATCATACGAAAAATCTTTGATTCTTATTTCAGTATCCGATGACATATTTCTATTCCTTTTTTGTAATAATTCAAGGCCGGCAAGCTAAATATCTCTCTTTTGTCAGGAAGAAATGTAAAGACTGAGCCTTTGAGTGGAATGAATAATTGCTAATCATATTCAGGCTTATAGATGTTCAGCATTTATTGGTTAATTTAAAAATCATAAATATTGGATAGTTCGAATGATTATCATTGAAGGCTCGTTATCATTCTGCTCAGGAAAGATTTTGGGATATTCATCTCTTTTTTTAAAAACTAAGCATTTTGTCCAATCTCCACGTTCATTATATTCATATTTATAAATTGTTTCGTTACTGCTAATACAAGAAGGCTCAAAATCAATACAAGATTCTTTTATACAATCACCATGCTCATTATACTCCCAATTCTGTTTAAAATTTGTGTCCTCAGGTGGAATTGGTTCACTATAAGTATGTTCTTTGATATACGCCTCTTTTTCCTCGAAACTTAAATCTAAAGGTATCTGAACCACTGTTTTTCTTCTTTTCCCTTTTCCAAATGCCGAGATTAATTCTCCGTTATTGTTATAGGAATATTCAATATCCCATATCTCGCCTAAACAACCATATTTATACATTTCTATATTTTTTCGGATTAAAAGATCTGTTTTTTTATCATAAATAGAAACACCTGATTCTTTTATACCTTCCTTGAAACGATAAGTATATTCACAATCTGAATCATATTTTTCATATTGACATATATACACAGATTGATTCTCTATATACGTTAAATATGTTGTTAAATTACCCTCAATCACTTTTGTTCGTCTACCCTGTTCGTCATATTCATAAGATGTTGCATAATCATGATATGATCCTTCTCTCTGAATTTTAATTAATTTTCCATCTTGGTCTCTTATATAATACTTTTTTTCTATTTCTCCACTATTGGGATATTCGATTGTTATTTCTTTTAGCTTTTTCTCTTCTGGTGAGAAATACTCTTTTGTTATTACCTTATAAGTTTCATTTTTCTTATTGATATGCTTTTCAAGGATATCGTTTCCATATGTATCATAATGAATAATAGTATGAACGTAATGTATATTATTAATCTCTTCTCCACATACCCAATTATCGCCTCGCATAATAGGTGCATAATGTAAAGTTTCGATAATTTTTGTCGTATGAGATTGGGTGAAACCTTTACAACTTGTAAAACAAGAAAAAGCAATAAAAGTGAAGTATATAATTTTTGTTTTCATATCTGGTGTTATTTACTTGTTACTATACAGCTTTCAAAGTCGATAATCCATTTATTCTCTATGAGAATATCCACTTTTTATTGACATTTCCTAGCATAGGCATAAAGCCTTTCATCCTGACTTCCAAATTAACCCCTACATAATCCAATGTCCAGTTCATACTATTAGAGGCAAGAATTACACTGTCTTTTGATACTTTTTGCACTTGTACACCTCCTGATTCTAAATAACCAATTAGAATACCATATTTCACCATCATTCCACCGAAGTTGGAAACATGAGCATTTACATGTTCTTTGTGGTTTTTATTTACCTTGTAAATAATAAAACCAACTACTGCTATACCAATAATCCACCACATAAATAATAATTTTTTTTGCAGCATACCACAAAAAGAAAGGTGCAGACTTTACCTGTTGCTATTCTGAGGTATCGCCAAACACCTATAACCATACAACAAGGAAAGCCCACACCCTATGGAGGGAGCATTCACTCTCATGCCGTGATGGTTATATTCCTCTAATTGGCGATTTTCAGAATACATCAAGCAGAAGCAAACACTTCTTTTCTAATATGACTTGTTAAACTTTTATTTCTTATTTCATTGTCCCGTTATTTGTTTGTTTCCACAAAGTTACGACTATTCGGAAACAAACAATACTCTGACAACTACTTTTTTCAAAGTAAACTAAGACATATCAGACTCCATAGGAATGGGCCGTTCCTTAAACTATATGCAAATGTACTCTTATTCCTCGTAAAAGCTGGGTATGTAACCCTCTCTTAAAAGGGTACAACCTGTTAGCTTGAAAAAATCTAAATCGAGGTATGGGCTGTTTCCTGTCCAACATCTTTGCCAGAATGCGGAGAACTATCCATATGATGATTAGTTATCCAACTACTCTCGATAAGGACATACTTTTTCTCAATTATTACCTGATACACTAAACAAACAGTGTCAGGAAGAGGAAAAGGATATTGATATTATCAGCATTCCCAGACTCATTAAAGTCAATCCTCTTCCTGACCATAATAGATAACCTCTTTTTTAAGGGAAAATGTACACCTAACCCAGTCTCTATATATAAAAATTTGGAGTTAGATGTACAAATCAGGATTTCCTACCATAATGGATAGGTTCTTTCAGAACCTCTTTATGGTCAGTCATTTTCTATTGAATGAACCAAGTGTATTCCCCCTCTCCATGCAAGGCTTGATTCAAGCCTTCCGAAAGTCTGGTGGCATGGTAAGCCCGATCCAAAAAGTTATCTATGTAGGAAGATTTGTTTGCCCCCGTAAGCAAATTATACACATTCCACATGCTGATTTCCTTACCATTGTCTGGAAGGGAAAAGTTATCATCTTGATAATATGCTCTCGCCACCAGCCCTATTTGGGTATCGGTCATAAGCATTGGGGGAAGTTTTTTCTTTTGCTCTGATGGAAGATATTGGTATAATCTGCTCTTGCCCAAAAATTGGGCAAACTGCTGTTCTGTCATATAGTTGTCCTTGAAAGCGCCCATGTAATAAAGGTGCTTGGCCGCATTATACGATTGAAAGAGCTTTATTGCCGAATTAAACAGTTCTTGGCTGCTCATTGCCCTCACTTCTGACTGGAAACCGTCTGTGCTGACACACATATTACAGCATACCATGTTCTTGAAGCCTATGAAGAGTTTGAACTTTTCCATTCCCTTTTTGCTGTAAAGGTTCTCTTGGTTATAAGCTCTTACGCCGCCTACCGTAAGGTTGAGCCTGTTCCCGGCAATATCCTCGTGTATGGTGGGGATTTCAAAACAAAACATCATTCTCTCGTAATAGATGGTCTTGTCTTCTTCCAGCAAGTCTTTCGCGGGCTTGTGAATGGCTTCGGGTATTCTGCCCTTGATAATATGGCTTACTCGTATTTCTGGCATTCCGACTCTTTCATTAGGAAATACCTTGCCGGCTGCTTCCCATACAGTCTCTATAAAGCAGGGATGGGAAATCGTGATTTCATTGTCCTTGCTGAACACCGGAACAATACAATCTTCTTTCAGATGTTCAATCGTGACTTCTTGGGTATTGGCCTCAATGAAAGGCAGCCTTTTGACTTCTCTTCTTGACAAAATCGGTTCTACATCGACAATATCCTGTCGTGACATTCTTAATGTTTCGTTTTTCCTGCTTGGATAAATTTCATCAGACCTGACCGGCTGTAACTGTATCGTTTCCATATTTTACGAAATTGGGTGAATAATTGATTGGTTGATTGTTTGTTCTCTGGTCTTGAAGAAAGGCTTTCTTCTGCATAAAGTCAGAAGTGAGTTGCTGATACCACTCTGGATATTGGTGATAAACGGTGGTCAGTTCTTCAATGGATTTACTATTGTTTATCTTACTTCTGATCATTTCGACGGTCACCCCGTCATTGCACCAGTCGAGAATGATCCGCCCAGTAGCTGGGGTAATCATAAAGTCGGGCTTGCCTGCAAAAAGGTTGGTCCTGTCCTTGCTCGCCATGCACTGGTGCTTCATGTTGATGTCGAATACGATGGTGAACTCATAATCTATTCCATCTCTCATGACGGCTTTCAAACCCACTTTTTCAGGCACCATCTTGCCATTCCTCTCGTTGAGCACATAGTCCTGTTTGCAACGCATGGTGCAGATGATGTGCCTGTCTGACTGCAATATCTTCTGCATGAAGGCGTTCATTCTGGGAGTAATCTTCTGCCAGTTGGTGAAACTGTTGCCGGGCAGACCGGCATGATATTCCAACAAATTGTCCCAGCATTGGGAGATGGAATCTAGGATAATGACTTGCACTCCTGCGTTTTCACAAATTTGTATGGCCTCGATGTAGCTCTCCGGTGTAAAATTGTCTTGAAGAGGAAGTACATTGTAATTTCCCAAATGTGCATACAGGTCTGCACTCCCGTTCTCCGAATCTATGACTGCGATCTTAGTCCAGTCTCGGCAGAGACCATTGGCTAAAAGTAGGGCTGAATAGGTCTTTCCTGACCCGGCACAGCCTTGAAGTGCTAGCTTTATCTTCGCTTGCTTTTTCGATGATTGCCGTAAGTTCATTGTGTAAATAATTTAATTATATTTGTATTTGCTTGATTTCAAAGAAAAATTTATGAAACATAACGTTACACTTATCAGATTGGGACACGTTCATCACTTAGTGAATTTCAATATATTGAGAAAATGGAAATCAGAATTATTCTCTATTACAGGTATTGAGAGTATAGAAAATCTTCCTAATAGTGATATTGATGATGGTTTCTTAGATATAAAATACCGTAAACAAGATTTAGAAAAAATCATATCATGCCCCAAGAATTCTGATTATGCAATTGCTATTATGCCATATAGGTTTAATGATAATTTTTATATGCACAGAATCAGTAATAAATGTGTAGTAATATCTTTATATGGGATTACTGACATATTAAAACCGGAGAATATCTCGATAGAGCATTTCATAATCAGGCAATTATACGAGATATGTGCTATAAAATATATGATAAATGATTTGTTAAGCGATGATGTCTATCAATTTATACATAGTGATACCAGAGGCTGTTTATTTGACCTCAATGGAGATAAGTCTGATATCCTTTATAATACAGAACAGCCTATAATATGTGAAGAATGTAAAGGAAAATTTAAACATAAACAAGCTCAGTATGGTATTATAAGAACACTTGAAAAAGAATTAAAGAAAATACAAAAGCCATTTATATTAAGAGCTGAAAGGTGGATAAAAAAATATCCTCTACTATCTGTAATTATAAGTATGCTAACTGCAATAACTCTTAATGTTGTAGCCAATCTGTTATATGAAATCTTAAAATAAATAAGGCAGGGAATATAAATATTTCCTGCCTTCAAGACCAAACTGGAATAGGCTATAATATGCCTAATGTGGCTGCTCCTCCTTCTCCTTTCTGGTGCAACAGGTAGAACAAGTCTCCCGTATCAGGGGAACATACCTGCGAAACAACGGGATTGGTCATCGTTCCTTTAAGGAATTTATCGCTTACCGCTCCTGTCTCGATACCAAAGACGATGAAACATTTCCCGCTTTGGGGGTTCTGTTTCACTTCGATCCTTTCCACTCCCTTTTTTGCTTTGAAGTCTGCAATAGACATGGTTTCAATAAATTTTAATCTTTCCATCATTTTTGATTTTAATCGTTGTGGGAGGGGAATAGCCCCTCCCTGAATGATGGGGCGGGTGAGGGAAGGTGTAACTCTTGCTCTTGATTATAAGATGGAAGAAAAAAATAAAAAATTTTTCAGTAAATTTAGTTATTCATTAATTAATCTGCATTAATGATAAGCCCCTATTTCCATCATTGGAAGTAAGGAGATTAGGTTTTTACTCTATACTCACATTTATTTTTTTATTTGTAGAAAAGTGAGTATATGATTTTATCTGTTTCTCAACATTCTGGTTATATTTTCACTGCTTGGGATTCTTTCAACAGGCTCACAATCCAACCCTAATACATCATAACTAAGTATTGGATATACATTCTTTTTCTTACCATCTCCATAAGAACTTGTTCTGTCACCAACTTTACAAAATAAATCACCCAATTTACGAACCGCTATGACGGAATTTAGCCTTCCATAATTAAGAATACCATTCCATATAGTATTCATTCCTCGTGTTATCTCTACATTTGTTAATTTTTTACCTATTGGAAAGTTCTCTCTCATAGCACTCTTGATAGGGTGATTCTCATCTAAAGCCCAAATAAGAACTGCATTATAAAATGTTTTGTACTTTAAAGGATTGTCATATTTAGGTAAGATTTCTACAAGTTTCTCAAATGGAACATATTTCTGTAATTCAATGAAGTGTTCCAAAAATACACTATTGACTCTTTTACAGTCATTTCTTAATCCTTGAGCTAATTCAATCCTGCTTTCTGAATTTGTTTTTTCTCTAAGCTGGGTTATTAAATCTGTACGTTCTTCTTCCGTTGTCAAAAAATATCGTTCCTCAACTTTTTCATAAATTTCTTGTGGTATAACATCTTCTTCTTTCTCAATAGAAAATGCATTAACATTGTTTCCTTCATTCCTTAACGCATAGAAAAGATTATCAGGTTGAGAGTATAATGTATTTTTAAGATTGGCTTGAATGATTATATTATCAATATTGAAATATGACGGAACAATACCTTCTCCAACTTGTCTGAGCAAGTTTACTTTACTACTCCCATAATATGCTTTCTGCGAATATTCTAATATTTCATCTTCTGGAATGTCATTAAATTTTCTTATCAACATAGGAAACTTATATTTCACTCTTTTAATTTTAGATGCAAAATCTGATAGTAATTTGGCATCAGAGACTATTTCCTGTTGAAGAAGATTATAATCAATGCTGCTGTCAGGCTGATCATAAGTGTTATAAATAATAGTTTCACTTAGTAGGCCTTCATGATGTCTGCACCTTCCTGCTATCTGAGTTAATTTGTCCGTAGATAATAATGTGAATGGAAACTTGACGTTTGCTACAGATATTAAATGGAATCTTTCGTTAATGTCAATCCCTGTAAAATAAGTACAACTCATAAAAGTTATTTTAGAGGGCAATTCGCTACTGATAATTTCTTTGTAATAGGAACCTGCATCTTTTTGACTTTTAGAACTGCATAATATCCCACACAGAGATTGTATTTCCGTTGGAAAACTGTTTATAATGGGTAATATTCCTCTTGTTACTAGATTTAAAGCGACTAATATTTTATCATCAGGATAACTTTTTACATGTTGTTCAATAAATTTTTTAGTCCTTGTAAGTACATCATTGGTATGTATTAGGTTAATGCTTCTCGGTGCTGGGGAACTGAATGTAACATTAATTACAGGTTCATTTTCTATCCTTGCATTGGAAAATTTCCCAACAGTAGCAGACACCATACATCTTTGGGTTTCAGGAAATTTGAAATAATAATCAAAATTCTGTTCCATATTGGGACGATATGAGCTATCATATTGATAGGAATCTATTTCGTCAAACATAATAAAGTAATCTTTAAAATGTTCTTCTCCAATCTTCTCCAATAATGTATGTAAACTATCTATTACCACTATAAACTTTTTATATTTTATATCTTTATCAGATAGATATGCCTTTATTGATGGAATTTTAAAATCTTTTATGCGTCCTCCAACATATAATATGGAATATTTGTCAGATTCTCCTATCCTGCTGTTTTTTGCTTTCTCATAAGCTAATGCTCTTGTCGGAACTACTACAATACTGTTTCTTTCAGAATGGAGTTCCAATGTTGTTGCACCTATCCCTGTTCTGTTTTTCTTAATCAGTCCATAAGGAGAAGTTGCAAACACATCTCCTAAATAGGTTTTATCCTGTGGCATAAGAAAACTAATTGATTTAATGGATTTTCCTTTTTCCTGCCAGTCTATCTTATATTTCAAGTCTCTATAAGGCAAACTTACATCCGCACCATTTATAGTTTGGACTACATGATCATAACTGTCGTTGAATGATTGTGGTAAACCTGAGCAAAATAGGATTTCGTATTTTTCGTCAGTGAATCTGCCATTATTATAAATGATATCATTTGAGGCGCTCATAGCTTGAATGTTTTAAAGTCTGTACAAAAATATAACTTTATACTCACTTCACTTGTAAATATATATTAAAGTGAGTATAAATGTCAAGAATCTCTGAAAAACTACAAACATAATAGAGATTCTTGACCATACTGCTGCTATAATAAACTAAGTTTTTGTTATTTTAGGTATTCCATAGCTTCATCTATTTGATTATTTTCAAAGTTGTCAAGGTAAATCCGGGTAACTTTTTCTGAGCTATGCCCCAACGATTCACTGATAATGGAAGTTGCTACTCCAGCCCTCTTCAATACTGTTGCATAAGAATGCCTTGCAACGTAAGTGGTAAGTTTAATTGGTATATGAAGCTCTTTCCCAATAGCTTTCAATGACTTGTTCACTTTGGTGATGACCTTGTGCAACCTGTTCAGTTTTTGTTGTTCTGTCTTATGCAAAGTTGAAAGTATAGGAAACAGATACGGCTTATTGCCATCTTTATACTCCTTCAAGACCAACAGAGCTCTTTCCTGCATAGGCAGATTGATAAGTTTGCCTGTTTTTCTTCTGTGGTATATAAGCCTGTTCTCCATGATATTCTTTTCTGTCAGATAAGCCATGTCCACAAAGTTGATGCCTCCCATAAAATAGGAGAAAGTAAATAAATTGATGGCAAGCCTTGTGTAGAAGTCCTTTCCTGCCGTCGGGTAGTTTATGGTAGTTTGTATCTCTTCCTTTGTCAAGGCTCTTTTAGCTGTCTCTTGATGTAATTTGGAGATTTTGAATTTTCTGAATGGATAGTTTTCTTGTTTGACCAATTCCATATTCACAGCCAGATTAAATATCACTCTGATGTTCCTGAACCTTATTCCTATGGTGTTTTCCGATTTGCCTTGTTTCCTTAGCCAAGTCTCATATCTCCTTAGCCAGTTGCAATCCATTTCAGAGAATGGAATATCCAAGTGCCTGTTGAATTTGAGTAATGAGTTATAGGTTTGTTGTATGGATAATCTGTAACCGGTTCTTTTTCCCTCTTCAAGACAATGAATATGTTGTTTAAACAATTCCCCAACCGTAATAAATTTGGTAGGATTGGAAACATTCTCTACAAGTGTGGCGGCAGAAAAGTCCTTGTTCTCGGATTTTAACTCTACTATTTTACGTTTGATTTCACTTATTTTATTGTAAATCAACTTTTCCAGTACTTCCTTGTTAGGGCAGGAAGGTTTGGGGCGATTCTTTTCGAAATCCCAGTCCTCTGCTTGGGTAGAAACACCAAGATTTATATATCTCGTTTTTCTGTCCTTACAAATCCTGATTTTAATGGGTAACTCCCCGTTTTTCAGAGGTTTGTACTTGTAACAAATCACATCTACTGTTGTCATTTCGGTTAAAACATTGGAGAAAACATTTTCCTGTTTTTGCTATGTTTAACCATAAAAAAAGAGAGTCACCAAACTGTAACTCTCTTTTTTCAAGTGGTGCCAACGGGAA